>Ga0099797_100297_pt1 | contig 32863 bp, 22 predicted proteins | sample Uncmet_Sort48C_1_FD_89871 | JGI IMG/M metagenome (GOLD analysis project Ga0099797, IMG submission 89871) | Marine eukaryotic communities from CALCOFI LINE 67, Pacific Ocean - C012_Sort48C_1 | ecosystem: Environmental > Aquatic > Marine > Oceanic | place: Pacific Ocean: Monterey Bay | collected... | reverse complement strand
AGTTTTGCGCCAAGCAACTGTTGTCAAAGTTTGACTATGATTCGCGTTATACGGCGGAATTTGAAGGATCGCGTGGTATCGGCACGAAGTATGGTGGTGGATCATACCAGCATGCACAAACAAAACAAGCGTCATCGTCAAAAAGTAGTATTTCGTATTTCAAGTTGGAAACTGTTTCAAGAACAGATACTCCACCGGTTCCATCTTCAGGCTGGAAAGAGTGGGACCATAAAATATTGCAATCACCATGGCCTATTGAATATCAATTATCACCGATATCAAAGGCAATAAAAGATCCAGCTAAAAGAGCGAATATGTTAAAAGCTTTACAAAGTTTTTTTGAAATGGCAACAACCCCAGGCAAGGAAACGACTGAGAAGGAAAATGCTAGTAATATCGATGATGAAACCTGTGAAAATGCCCGCAAAGACATTGAACAGGACATTGATGATGTAGCGACAATCAGCGCTATTACAAGACCAATTCATGTGCTATACTCTTCTTGTCTTGTGTTGCTCGTTGCAATTTTATGTTGATGATTGCACCTTTATTATCGTACCGCAAGTGGTACTTATTATACTTGGTAACAAGACAACGCAGACATGGCAACAAACTGGTAAATAGTTAGTCGGTTTACGATAATAATTATAGGTGTGAAAGCGTGATGTCTAACTAACAATATATTAAATAAAATTTAAGTTAGTAAAATATTTTAATATATTTTTTAAAATTTATTTAAATTTAAATTTTTTTTTAAAAAATATAAGCTATACATTGATTTAATTAATTAATAAATTTCAGTTTACAGTACACTACGCACACACACGATAATTAATATATAGCTATACTTGTTCTTGGATTTTTTTGTTATTTTTTTTTATAATTATCTCTGACAACCTTGTCACCAATTTTGTTACATCATCATTTGTGTTAAACATATGAAACGTTAAACGTAGAGCTTCTTTTGGCCCTGTTGGAGGCCATTCACCTGGAAATTGCGTATGCCCCGTCATTTTTACCACTAATCCATATTTTTGAAACGCAGCTTTACCAACTTCCACCGCTGTTGTATTCATATCTTTCCACGATATAGATACAATAGGCGCACTATTATATGGAGTATTTTCATTGGGACATTTGGAAAGCATAATAAAGTTAGAATTTTTATTAAATTCCATCCATGCTTTTTTAGCCAATATTAAATTAAATTTAACAATTTCTTCGCGGCCATAACTGTTTAAATAATCCAAAACATGCCCTAAACCAAGAATACTATGAGCCGGTCTTGTTCCGACAGTACGCGTATACACATCTACCCCACCATCTAAAACAGTTGCATAAATTTTATCTTGAAAATTTAATTTGAGATACAAGATACCATTGCCAGTAGGTGCAAGTATCCATTTATGTGCTGATGTTGCATAGGCATCAACACCTAAATCTGTTACGTTTACATTCATACCAAATGCCTGTGCCCCATCAACAACTACAATGACACCATGCGAATGGGCCATCGACGCAATGTCTTTTATAGGCAAGGTTGCCCCAGTAGTTGTTGTTACATGAGATATTGCAAGCACTTTTGTTTTCGGATATTTTTTTACTAAATAATGTTCAAAGTCTAATACAATGTCTTTATCTGATCTCAAATCTGGTATTGGTAAGGGTATCCTATTCAATGTAAGAAAATTTTTGTAGTCTCCACTGCTGTAGTGCACCCACCCAGCAATTCCACCTGCATGCTCTTGATCAGTTGTCAAAATTTGATCACCTTTCTTTAAATATTTGCTTTCAACTAATCCAGTAGCAACTGCATTTAATGCTAGTGTTGTTGAAGGAAATAGTACAGTTTCTTTTGTAAGACAACCAATAAAGGCACTTACTTGACTCCGTACATTTTCCATACGTTGTAAAAAACTAGGTTTTGGAAACGTTTCAGTACCTAAGTTCATACCAAAGTATTCGTTCGCAGTCAACGACTGAAGTATATCCATTTCATCACGAGTTTTTTTCAAAACTTCTTTTGGGACAATACCTAAAGTTGCAACGTTGTGATAAGAAATATTACAGGGCAAAAAAAACTCGTGGCACGGCGCTGGCAATGTTTTCAAAGTTGCTGATTGTTGCACAGCAACGCTAGAGCATATGAGCAGAAATACAGTTGATACAAAGAATTTCATCATGCCACAACATCAATATTTACATACATGCATTTGTGTGTGTATGTCGTGTTACGTAATATATCAGTCGCCTGGTGGTATTATGATGGGAGTGAAGTGTTGGCATACAAAAGAAGAGATGGATAATAATAATAATAATAATAATAATAATAAAAAAAAGGATGATACTTCTTATATTGATTATTGAATATATTATACAGTAATATATAATAATAATAATAAAATAATAAAATAAATTAAAAAAAAAATTTGCAATTATTTTTATATTATTATTATTATTCATATTATTGAAATTATTATTACAAATAAATATAATAATTATTACATCATAGTAGTATATAGTAATTTCAAATAAAATAATAAATAAATAAGGGTAAGGTTTTTGCGTCTCATAATATAAATAATAATACAATAATAATAATAATAAATATAAATAAGGGTAAGGTTTTTCCGTTTCCTATCTGCTATTGGTACAAAGGCCAATAGTAATGCTGTTTATTAATAATATATGTAATCTCTAATGGTACCTTCCTGCTATTTAAAGAAACCACTTCGATCAAAGCAGCAAAAACAAAAAGGAGGAGGCATCGGTGCTTCTTTTTTTTTCTTGCATGCTTAACTACAATTGTCATTCCTTGTATTACCATTATTTGTTATTGTTTTTATTATAGTTTTGGGGTTCTCTTGTTGTTGCTATGAATTAGTATTGTTCAAACGGCATCATCGTCGAACACACGCACCTGCACACGAGAACAATTGTGATTTAATACATATAAATATACATATAAATAGACACACTAGTAATACAAAAGAATGCAGTTTTTTCGTCGTGTTGCGGCTCATGTATTACAGGTCTACATTATATGCACACTATTGTTATCTTTCTTGCCCGTAAATTATTTTTGTCCACGTTTCTCTTCTTCGTCTAGTAACAATAAAAAACATTGTAGTTATGGTAACAACTTTTTTGTTTCAGGCACATACATACAAAATAAAAATCCACGGCATGCCGAGAAAAATTCTGCGTTAACAATAAAAGAAATTGCAAAAGGGGAGGTTGATGGATTGGATGTAGCCAAGCAATATGAGTTAGATAGGGCACATCCACCCAAACCAGAGTCTGTAAGAGATAAAAACGGCCAACCATATTACAACGCACAATCTGTATATGTAGACGGTTTTCCTAAAACAAAAAAACTAGTAGAAGCGGCAGCAAAAATGTTTCCACATTATCAATTGTCTCCAAATAAATATTTAGGCAGCCAAATCCAGCATGTAACACATGCGTCAAATTTAGCGAAATTTTCAGAAGATCCAAGTGTGTATGGTATGCGTGGTGCTAGATTGAGAGGTGCTGTGCCTGACAATGGTTTGAAACCACTTCAGTACATGAGTGACTCCAATGACGCGGGCCCAGGATTATTATACCAACAATATTCAACTGATGAATATGATCAAAAACTTACGGATGTATCTGACCCTGTACAAAATGCCCGTATTTCAAAGAGTTCCGTGATACAAGATCCAATAACACAGCGACATTATAACGTAGAGACGTTATCAGGGGCGGCATTTATGAGTGGTGGAACACCACCAAAAGGAGCGGGGCGTTCCGTGTCTGCTGGAAGAAGCAGCAGTAGCAGCAGCAGCAGCAGTGGAAGTACCACCAGTAGTGCTGCGAATGCCGAAGGATCTAACCCGGAATTAAAATTAAAAGGCACTGCTGCGTTCAACACCCCAAACTCAAATTCTGCTGATGAAGACAAGCATCAAAAGAGCGCACTGGAGCATAACAAAAACGCTGATATCAATGAAGAGAAAGCCGAAGATTTGGATAAACAAGCTGCATCGTTACAGGGTGACGAAAAAAGCATGGTATTATCTCAGGCAAAAGCTTATAGACAATCTGCAACCCAGGAACGGGAAATTGCTAAAATAGAAGATCAGCAAATACCACAAGACGATAGTGACGGAGAAGAAGAAACAGTCGAAAGTAGAGTGGAACAGCAGGAACAGCAGCAACAACAAAGCGGCCAGCCAAGGATTGGGGACCCGCAACAACCTTGCAAGTCAAATGTTCCAGGGACATGCATACAGCCTAGTGAATGTAGAAGCAGCGGGGGAACGTTAAGAAGTGGGTACTGTAATGGGGGTTCCGATAACGTGTGTTGTGACAAAAATTCAGCAGCGAATGATGTACCAACTCAAACACAACAACGCGGAAATGGTAATTGCCCTGGAAAATCGAAATGGTCTGCAGTCTTGTCTAGTTCTGGAATTACGTTGAATAATTTTCACCCAAGTGGTGTTAGGGATAACGCAGATCCAAAAAAACAAGTGGAAGCTGCGGCACAGGGACACGAGGCAGAACGATCAAGTTATGGAACAGCACCAGGTGGAAGCACGTGTTTGTCAACCCGGCTTGCAGACTTTCTGTTAAAGTTAGGACAACAGTATGGAGGTGTTACTGTCAACTCCATTGCTGGTGCCGATCACAGCAGGGGATCATCGCATTACAGAGGGACAACAATTGATGTTGGGGCATTGAAAGGCAGGCGATTAGATGATGCAGAAATGGCACAGCTTGTTGTAAATACCTGTGTGCTTGACATGGGGGGTAGAGCTATTTCAAATCCAGGGGGAAGGAAGATACAAAATACAGTAAATTACGGTGGTCATCGAACATGGGTCCATTGTAGCTTACGGTTGTGAACCATGAGTTATAATGTGTTAATCCTGTATTATATTATATTATTTATTATTACTTATTATTAGTATATTATTATTACTATAATATCCTATATACTACTACTACTATACCTATATAATAAAATTAAAAAAAATTAATTATAATTATTATTATTTCAATTTGAAATTATTATAATAAAAAAATAATTAAAAATATATATAATAATATAATAATAAAAAAAATTAAAATATTAATAATAAAAGCACAAAATAATAAAAAAATTAATAAAAAATCATGCCTTCATGTTTTCATACAACAACAAAACGATAATACCAACAAGAAGGATAAGAACAAAATGGGCAAGAGTAGAAGATATGTTTAAGCACCAAGCATGTGTATTAGATAAATATAATTATATTGATGTCAAGTAAAAAATCGTCCTACGAAGAGGCACCATTTACTGAAAATGGACAAGAGATCTATGATTTAGCGTTTCGTATTGGTCAAGTACATAATTCTTTTTTTATTGGAACTGAGCATTTACTATTGGCTATATTGACTAAAAAAGATAAAGCATATGGGAAGAAAATAAATAGAACGTATTGTTGGTTACTTTCAACCTTTGAAGGAATTGATTTAAAACAAATTACCGAAGAAGCTAAGAATTTTATATTGTCTACTTCTGTTACAGAAACTGAAAAAGTTTCTTCAAGACAAAATATATCCCCGTCGTTGTCTAGAGCGTTACGAGTAGCACAAACGGTTTGTACTCCATGTGGTTCTGAGCACCTTTTGGCGGGAATCGTTTTAGCAAAAGAGATGGATGGAATTTCTAATGCAGCATGTAGTATTATTTCAAAATTTGCTGGGAATTCAATCACTGATAGGACTATGCAAACAAAATTAATTAATGCATTAGAGATTCCAATAGATAGATTAAGTATTAATTTTCCAAAACGAGTGAAAAGTGAAAAATTTCATTTTAAATGGTGTTATGAACTGCTATCGGATCAAGATACTAACGCGGATAATATTAATGAAAAGCCAATAACCATTAATAATGGTAATTTTAGTGGTCCGTTATCCTGCACTCACTATATATCTAATAATATTTGTTGTGGGTCAACACCAGGACGAATGAGTAAATCAGAGTTATATAACTTGGTATCAAAATCAAAAATTAATGCCTTTGTATGCTTACAAGAAAGTTTTCAAGAATATGGGGGCAATGATTATCGCCAAACATTGAAGGAAATGTCATTTCCACGAACGTTTAAGTTTCTCCATGCACCAATTTCAGATTTTTCAATTATGGATGACAGCAGTTTACTTGGTTTAATTGCAGAAATTGATAAATATATAAGTGAAGATCCTGAAAATAATGTTGTGTACATTCATTGTTACGGTGGACATGGAAGAACAGGAACAGTGTTAACTAATCTAATAATGTCTATGGAGGGATGCAATGTAATAGAGGCATTAGAAAAGTTACGGCAAAAGCATAAATTTAGGACATCGTGCCGACAATGTTCATTATCATATGGTGAATTAGAAGCAAGAGAACAAACGGACCAGAGCAGAAGGATGGCACCTGCAATGAAAAGGCAACATAAAATAAAAAAATAAAATACACGGAGAGAGATATTACTTTTAATATTTTTATAAAAGCGATCGTCTTTATATTTACACGCACACACACAACTAAATTCTCTTACAAATTTAAAATTATGGTACACGGTACACCGTGTACACACACACACATATTTTTATTACAATTTTTCTCATATATATATAATATTGAGTAAGTGCATAATATATAATAATATCATACATACATAGAAAAATAAAAGAACATTATATCATAGTCTTGATGATCCATTCGCTTCACTTTTGATATATGCAATGGTATCATCATGTCCGCCAATGAAAAAATTATCATTTAACCATACAAATGGCGATGATGTGTGTGCTTGCGCTCTTTCACTTTGAAATCTTTTACGCCCTTCATCTGAAAATAACCATTGCTTGAATAAACCCCTTGTTTCAAATGTATGATCTACTAACGCCGCCTCACCTTTATCTTGTAACTTTTGTATTGCTTTTATTGCTCTTTGATGCCATGGGCAAGTTTTAAAACCAGCCACATGATATACTTTTTGATGGATACCAGCACTCTCACGATGCTTCATACTTTCTACGTTTGTTTATATTAAGCTGCTAATACTTTTCTTTGTACATATCATAGGCGACTACTATTATTGACGGGTTACGGTCGTTGACGGCTATATGATGTGTCTAACCAAAAAATAATAATAATAATAATATAATAATATTTCAATAATAATAAAATAAGCTTAAGCTAAAGCACATAATAAATAATAATAAATTATTGAAATATTATTATTATTATTAATTTTTGCAGTTTTGACGGTACTTCACATAGTCTAATTTTTTTTCTTATTTGAAATTAGCATGGAGTGACCATTACACTTATACACTTATACTCTTTTGCCTGTATTTTTAGTAGTTTATAATATAGGAACTTTTGTGACATCAAAAAGTTCCAGATACAGAGTCTGAATCAAAAATTTATTATTATATAGGGTATTATTATTAGTATTTTTTACTTTTTTATTATTTATTTTTTTTTAAACTTACTTATATGAACGTATAATCTGAAACCGTTCCAAAACCGTTTTATAAAACTTCTAAGCTTTATACCTTTGGAAGAAATTTTAAATGTAACTAGCATTGTTTCCAAATCGATACGACCCATCAGAATTGATTCCTAAATTATTGCAAATTACAACAAATTCTTCAAGCTCTAATTCTTTATATTTACCTGTACTTGTTCGTAACATATCCTCTAATTGTTTTATTGCTGCGCTATTTTCACCTTGACTTTTACAAACAAATGATCTAAATTCCTTTATATCGATTGAGTTTGATTGATCTTTATCCAGATTTTCAAATAAGTCCAAGTAATTCAGGCGATCAAGCAATTCTGAATTAGTCATAATAAGATCATTTGTTGGTTTTTCCCAAGTTGTTTCTTTTGTTTCAAAATTGTGGTAATACTCCTTGCCAGTTTTTGGATCAACGTGCATTACCCAGTTTGGAGGTAAACCTTGCTTTAATTTTGATATGGAGGAATCAAATGTTTTGGCCCTTATTGCAAAAGCGCTTTGATCACTGTCAGGCGATATGTCCATTAACTCACACAAGTGAACAAATTCTTCATAGGATAACTTTTCATCACCATTTACATCCATAGAGTGAAATATTAGCTCAACTTGCAGATCAGACAACGCATTTTCTTCTTTCACATTTTTTACAAAAGCTTTTAATTCAGCAAGATCTATAGATTGCGAATTATCTTGATCAAGTGATTTGAATAATTGTTGATATTTTGGATCAGCTTGACCAACTGGGGCAACATTGTTCATGACGTATATTTGATGAAGTGGATTCATGCTTGCACGTCGTCGTTTTGATGATGTCATTTCAATTCCTTTCACATCTTCATCATCGTCTTCTTCAATAAATTCATCAATGTCGTCTTTTAAATTGTCAATATCACCTTTTAAACCTTCTTCCTCATCACTTTCATCGTCTGTCTCTGAATCGATATCACCATTTATAGCACCTCTTAATGCTTTGTCCATTTTTAAACTTCTCTCTAAAAGCTGCGGCCTGTGTAGCGATCCATGTGCTAGTTGCAGAAAGTGTTATAGGCAGTGTATGTATTGGTTACGATGCACCCCATGTAGACGATGTATCAACGGGTGCTTGAGATCATGCCAATCATGTTTCGATGCTTGCAACAAATGTTGTTTTATCTGCAAACCTTGTTACGAGCCAATATGTTCATGCAGGAGTGCTGGAAATTGTAAATGCTGTCAACATTGTTGCGATAAAAAGGAAGAGGAAGTTTCATATCCTTATCGTGTTGATGTTCAACCTATTTTCCGACCGAAAGAAACTGTTCCATGTGGTAATCTTGAGACCGTTTATTACCAAGAGGATGAAGTAGGATGGATGCCACTATTGTCGCAAGCTAATGTACCTGATGCAGACGCAAATGAATTGGCGTTACTTTCAGTGTTGTCAGTTTCACTATTTCGTTTCGATGGATTTAGTTTTAGGAAACCAGGTGAAGACCCAAGTGACTACTGGATCCAAGAGGCTAAAATGACGTTCAACAGTTTCTTAGAACGGATGACAGCAAATGTTGCAAATGGTAGCTTAAATGCAATGCCAACAGCTACGGCAGCACCTGTAGTCAACAGCATGGTTCGTGGTAGTGCATCTGTAAATGCTGGCATAAAACCATCCTCTGTGCAATTATCTTCGCCTGTGCCTCAGCAAAATATAAGAAAAAAATCAGTAAAGTCTACAACAAGACCAGAGGACTATGAAAAATTATTTAATATTTTAGACGTAGATAAAAGTCATTCGATTTCTATTGAAGAATTCAGAGCGTACACTAAACGAAGCCAAGGAATCAACAGCAAGGCAATGCGACAATTGGAAGCAATATTAAAAACATCAAGTGGAAGCTACAAAGAATTGATGTTTGGAGAATTCGCGCAAGTATGCATGCGACTGGGTATCTCACCCGATGGGACTAAATTCTCATCAGTATAATAACGGGAACAACAAATTCTAATGTATGTCGTTCTTCTCATTTTAATGCTTTGGCTCATATCTATTCATTATATTATATTATTATTACACATACTACTATAACACAAAATAATGATACGTGCATACTACCACCAGCCACATCGATCATAATATTATTGTAGTAAATAATAATATTAGAAGAGATACAAAATAATAGTAGGTGATTATTAACTATTGGTCTAATAATAATTTAGTATTATTATAATAATAATAAATATTATTATAGTAATCATTTATTACGTGCCAATAATAAGAAAAGAAAGAGATTATTTATTATCAAAATAATTAATTTCATTATAATATAACGTTATTATCTTCTTGAAGAACAGGCGGTTTTTTTGACACAGACCCTTTTGCCTGACCTCTGATAAAAAACGCCTTCAAGGAAGTGGTTCTTATTACTTTCACACGTCTTGAACCATTCGTTTCGCGGTTGTAGAAATCGGCATGGTTTTCACATGTTGGAATGGTTTAATCCACAATAAAAAAAGAATATTAAACATATATACTTTGCTTGTTGTACTTATATTGTCATCATTCACACCAAAAAAATCAAATGCATGGAAAAATGCATCAATACATTATATAACTAATGAGACAGTTCAGTCACCAAATAATTATGGCGTGTTGCAACCAATGCCACGTTCAAAATATAATGATAAATCACCAGAAATACATTTATTAAAACTCTCTGGAAATGCTACGCAGCGTGGTTATGCTCATGGATATTTATTATACGCACAAATAATTGATTGGTCTGTTTTTTTTTTATTTAGAACTAATATGAAAGGTAACTTAACTTATTACCAAACCATGTACACGTTATGGACTGAACATCAATTTGTACCACTTTCATTAAAGCTAGAAGTAGAGGCAATGCACCAAGGCATGTTAGACGCAGCAAAAGATTCTAATACTGATCTATTCGTTCCTGACTACAATAGGCTATTTACTGCAAATGATATATATTTAATGAATGCATATTTAGAAGTATGTATTTTCATCCTACTATAAATCCTATAATCATATAATATTTAATACTTATTACCCAAGCACATAATACACCATAATGTATACCACAATGAATGTTATTCTAACATAAACAATACAACTCCAAAGGTAACACCAAATAATGCATTTAACACTCCAGGCCCCTTTGTTGGTGGGAAAAAAGAACATTGTACACAGTTTGTTTTTTGGGGAGACGATAATGCTGATAATAACAAGCACGGCAACAACCAATATGCTCCAGAAACATTATCAGGTAGAAATATGGATGGTGAAATTGACAATACATATGTTACAGTGTCTCATTTAATAGTATTTGCCGTGTCCGGTTTCAATGAAAAACGATATATTTCTGTAATGTGTACGTTATTTTCATCGTTTTATAAATATCTTCATTATCCGTCTACATACACAATAATTTATACCAGTGAATATATACTAACATGAACAAATATAATTATACAGGGCCTGGGCATGTTGGTGGATTATCATTGTTCAATGAAGATGGATTGTATATAATGTTGAATTGTGGATCGACTGGTGAGAATAAACACCCACAACGCGAAACAACAAATATTACAGGAATTGAATATTTTATGCGAAGTATTATATCAACTATGGATGGACACGATGCAAATCCATACAATATAATGAACCATGTGGATCAGTACAAAAGTAGTACGGGTGGAATAAGTGGCTCAGGAAGTATTTTAGTGTTTGCCAGACCATCAATGTCTAGTACATTGCCATCTTATGGCCCACCTGGATTTGTACTCGAAGTAGATCGTTATGGTGGTGGTGTACGGACGAACACAGACGAAAAATTTGTTGTTGCAACGAATCATTTTGTAAAGTACGGCGTGAATGAAAAAACTGATCCGTCTAATGACAAATATTCACCGTGGGAAAATTTTGGATTACCAGTTGCATCCCCTGGGAGTACATCGTGGTGGCGTCATGCAGCAATATTAAATGCCGTACGATCAAAAATTAGGGTGAATCAAATGGATCACACCTTTACAAATGCAAAAGAACTATTGCAAACAGCTGGGCACGGAACAACGGAACATTCAATATTATTTTCACCAAACAAAAAACGTTTTGGAATTTCTGTTGCCACACCATTTGTAAGTGGAGCATGGGATGCACCGTATTTAACATTTTATGAATATGACTTTGAGGAAATGTTTGATACATAACTTGTATACGTGTACAAATATCAAAATGCATTACCAAGATAGTAAAAAGGAAATATAATACATAGCAGTAATTGAAACGAAAATAACTTTTATTTTTTAATAAATTTAAAATGTACGCGCGTAATATTTTCAATAATTACTACGACTCGTAGACCTTACTACGTCAATTCAATATATTTTTTTTAAATATCTAGTGATTCAAAGATGATTTTGTATGTGTGAACTTCCACAAATATTGGACGTGGTTGTACCTGTAAACATGAGTGTTCTTATGATTGGAACCAGATGATTTTTTAAAACGTGGTCGTGGCAATTCAAATCGTTCTAACGCATTCGTACTGGTTTAAATCATAATATTTTGAAAAATATTCAACAACGTCGTCATATTTTTCGTTGATTAATTTTGGTATTGATGAAACCATCCCATCATGTGTGTAATTATTTGGTGTTAAAAAACATTTTCGATGACTTTTTTGTATTGCTATGTCCATCGGTGTTTCGTGTTATTGTTATTATATTTCATCACTATGCTAATAGTAAATATATCTTTTAAAAGATTTGCATCAATCATCGTGTTGACATTCATGCATACCAAGATGGTTCTAGTAAAGTATTGATGTGTTGAGTAACGGCTCAGAAGAGGAGCCCCACTTATTAGGTGATATTAGGTGATTTTATGAATATACAAAAATACAACCATGTGGGTACTCTAATAAGATGTGTGTTGTCGATATAGTATCATATGATAGAGTGTATTATTATAAAAGTACTATCATATATATATTAGATAATAATGTACGCGTGTATACCAAATTTTTATTTTTGCTCAATAATTCCTACTCTACAAAAAGAATACAATCGATCTCACAAGAAGTTTAATATAAATACACTGGGTTACACACTTAATACTACCAGGCGACAACGATACATTTTAAGTTCTGTCAAGGTACCACATGTTTTTATATTCAGATAAAACAACCTTTTTGTTGCGGAGGCGTATAAAACACTCGAGCCCACTTCGCATTTTTATATGTGCGTTCGTGTGTGTGTGTTTAGTAAAATTCTTGGTCTAGTTCATACTCCAAAGTTGGAAGATGATCAACTTCAAATTCTTTCTTTTCTCTAAAAAATACATGACTGGCAACGGCTTTATTTTTTTGCATGATTTTTGATAGATACCGTTGCGCTGCTGAGTCTTTAGATATTTCTTTCGGTCGTATAACATCACTATTAAAATTATGCACTAACTGTTGAGGCACATACCAATCGTTTAACTCCGATTGTCGAGTTGCTGGTGTCCATATAGCTTTGCTACGCAATGTTGGCCGTGGTCGTAAGTATTCATAATTATTTACCTTTTTGGACAGTTTATCTTTTACGGCCTTTGTTACAATACCATCACCATTAGCACCCGATACCACGACGGCCATACTTCTACGTCTACTCCTGCCATCATTGTAACCTTCTTTATTATATATCCTAGTTTCATTTTTTTTTTTATACATTCGATGCCGTTCGCTTGAGTTTGATTTCGTCAATTGATCAAAGTTATGATGTATATACAAATCTTTTCGATTATCATTGGATTGTATATCCAGTATTTCAGATTTTTTTAAACGAATACGTGTGCTTTGAGAGGCTCTTCTACGTTTTTTGTAAAAAAGCTCATATTCACTTTGTGGTCTAGATGTGCCTCCCAGCAACATTCGGTCATCCCATGCGTAGTTGCGAAACTGCCCATCACGAGATTTATTTTTTTCGCTAGTGGATTGGAATAAGTCTCCACTCCTGATTTCATTAATTACTTTACTACGTGCTTTTTTCGACACTTTTGCATGGTGCGAGACAGTTAAATGCCGTGTTTGCCTCGACATCAGTCGATTATGTTTCAATCTCCAATCTGCAACGTGTTGACCAATTTCTGGAACACGATCAATTGCTTCATTCAATTCTCTCTCCAAATCAGTAATCTCATCGTGTATACGGGTATCTTTCAGTCGTTGATCTTCTTTTGTCAATGTGCCATTTTCGTCCAAGTTTTCTCGTTCTTTGTGCAATCCATCAATTTCACGGATAATATCGATTGCATTGTTTATGATAGCTGTTTTTTTACTATGGTGTCCTGGTTGCAAGTAAAATGTACTTTTTTCCAACTTTCTTACTGTGTCAGGTGTTTGCACAATTGCAGAAGCCCTCCTACGTTTGACACGTTTGCTTTGTTGTAATAGAACATTTCCCAGTTTCGTTTCATCTGCACCTTCCGTTACATGATGTTGAGCATACAACTCATTTTTCATCAAGTCATTGTATATACCGGCAGAGGTTTTTAATGGTTGATTTTTTTTTATTAACTTTACAATAGCTGGCAATCGATCAATTATAATATTAAATAATTGATCTTTGGAAATAATACGTGTAACTAAATCATTCCCCAAGTTTTTTACTGGCGGCGCATAAATTTGTATTGCACTTGTTATTTTTTTTAATGCCTTTTCCCCAAATATGTTTCGTAGTTGAGAATCATCTTTGATAGCCATTATTAAATCATCAACTTCAACATGTTCACATTTATCTATATCAATCATTGTAAATATTTCAACAACAGGTACAACTACATTTTGTATTTCAAAACCGATGTTTACATTTTGCATCTCAACTTGTATTTTTTGCCTTTCCTCTTCCTCTTGCACTTTCTCCTGCAACAACATAGCTTCATTCTCTTCCTCTTGTAACATTTTTTGTATGTCATTATTCACTTCATACGCCAACTCTGCTAATGTCAAAGGATTATTACTATTATCATCATTAATTTCGTCCATGTTGTGGATGATTAAATATATTTCAACGCACAACACTGGAACTTTGTACCCACCACCCTCTAATACAAAAGATATACGTATATATACTATTTACTCGTACGTGGGTTGTTTGCAGAAAAATGAAAAGTAATTCGTTCGCACACCATAGTAATGTAGCAAAATGCAAAACCGCATCGCTTATATGTATATATATGTATATGAGTTTAACTATGAAATATTAATAATTACATAATAATATAATATAATTATAATAATAATAATTTACTATAAAAAAAAAAACGTGAAAAAAAAATTTTAATATATATTATTTATTATAAAAAATAATTGCACTATTCATAATTAAAAAAAAAATTGCTCATAATAATAAATTTGCAAAAAAAAAAAATTAAATTATTAATTTTTATTATTAATTAGCATAGCACATTATAAATAATATAATAAAAAATAAACTAATAAAACGTGTAAGTTAAAAAAGGTTATTTTATTTATATTAAAAAATTGTAAAGTGAGAATTCTTGTGTTCCTATCAGACCTTTCCTACTACAAAGGATCATAATGCAATCTGACACTCACACTCTCGTAAGTGTACTTGTTAGAATACATTTCATGAAGTACAACACATTGATTTAACACTGTACAGTATTGAATTCAAAGTTACTCACCATTCATTCTCCTTTTATAAAATAAATAATAATATAAATATAATAATAATAATAGCACAATAATAAATATAATAAAATATAATAATATAAATATTAATCTTATTAGACCGAATGGACAATTTGGGTCACGTTTACTTGGTAGTAATGATGCCGACATGGATTCTGCTATTTTGATGAAAGGTGACATTTCTCTATTTACGTGGATAGAAATTGTGGTACTTTCGTTGATTTTGTTCGAGAACAGCAATTATTTATATAACATTGAAAGATGGCATCCCTTGCTTCAGACAGCGGAGAACCAGATAGGTTCTGGTTAACTCGTCTAACTAATTTTTATAAAAAATATAATCCAGAGAAAATTTCAAGCTTACCTGGAGTTTTAGTGAAATACAAAGGAAATGAGCATAAATTGTTTTCAGCAATGATAAAGAAATATGGGCCTGAGCCAAGTGTAATGGATAATTTCAACGAAGGTGAAATTTCAGATGATGAAGATGGCGATGATGACGATGGTGTAAATAATAGTAATGGTAGTGATGTGGAAGATGGCGACGAAGAAGAGGACGATGACGACCAAAAAATGCCAGCTTTAGTTGTATCAAGCGTTGAAGGCACACCAGATGACTGGCCATGTACGGTTCCACTTTGCCCGGTAAACCGTTTACCAGCAGAATATTGCGAATATTCAAAAAAATTTGATAAATCGAAACCTTGGTTACTGGAAAATTATCCAAATTTATATTTGCAAAATTTTGATAAAACGGTTGCTGCAGAATGTGGTGGGGAAGAAGAGAAACCAGAAGGAACGGATGGTGTTGAGAGTTTAAAGAAAGGTGTTGAAGAAGTAGCAATTGATCCAAATGATCCACGTGCCGCTAAGAAGGCAGCTAAACGGGAACGTAAAGCGGAAGCAGAAAGGAAAAAAGCATTAAAAAAGAAGGTTGTAGATAAGGCACCACGCGTTGTAGTAAATATGAAACGAAGGAATAAAAGAAAATTTACTGTAAATATTTATGGACTTGATAAATTTGGTGTAAAATTAAAAGAAGCAGCTAAAAAATTTAGTAAAAAGTTTGCATGTAGTTCAACCGTAACAAAGAATGATATGGGGGAAAAAGAAATAAGCATGCAAGGTGACTTTAGTCAAGATTTGGGGAATATTATTGTTACTATGTTTCCAGCAATAACAATTGATAGAATATATTTCAATACAAAAAAAGGAACAATTGCAGCATCATCTATTAAAGTTGGCCAAAGAATTGTGTAAAATTTTTATAAAAAATAATATATTATATATATATATATATGGTGTATTTATATAAAAAAAATTATTTATAAATTAATGAGTATTCAAAAATAATTTCATCTTTTACCAGTAGACTTTGCACGTTTTCGTATTTTTTCTTTGTGTACTAGACTATTTTTTATTGTACTTGCACTCTTCTTCTTCTTATTGTTGGGTGATAATGGAACACGTTTACTATTACTCTTTCTTTTACTAGTACCATTATTTGAAAAATAAACCCCTACAAATAAAAGAAACATACCGATTACGATCCACATTACCAAACTTGAATTTGTGTTGCCACTTTTAACATTACTGGAACCAGAAAAAAGATTCGATGTAGTAGTAATTAATTTGTTACATTCATCTAACTTTTTTGTACTTGCAATATCATCAATACTAACAATATGCGATAATCGACCTACATAAGCTTCACCAGTTATTTGTTGGTTTCCTGTATCATCCGATGTCCATATATTCTCTAAAAGTTCGCGAAAATCTTTACTAGAGCTTATTTTATGATTATATCGGACCAAATCTTCCTCCTTGAATTCTAATATCCATATAATATTTGTGCTCATTTTTGTCTCCCCATATCTTGTTGTTAAAAATGCACGTTCACCGTTCCATGGATCAAGAAAAACATTTAATAAAACAAGCGTTGATTTTGTAACGCATTTACCAAAATTTGTAGCATATATGATGATTCTCTCGTTACTTTTGATATTTTTTGAGTAGCCCATTAAACGATCTTGAAGAGCAGATTGACTTTTGCCAGATGACAAATCATTTACATACTCACATATATTAATTGTAAATTTATGACTTTCTTCATTATGATATCCGTACGAAAGTGCACTTTGAAACGTCTGAAAAGTTTTACTAGTACCATGCATAGCAGCAACAAGCGGACGTTGTCCTGAATTTTTATTTACATTATACCATTCATAATCTGCAAAAATATCACTTAGACTAATAACGTTGCTGCTTGATGATGTTCTTATACCTAAACCACACGTATCAAAAGACGTTGTCAACCGATTTGTTATTGTTTTGTATTTTTTCATATTTTGATTTTTTGTATTAGAATTAGCACTGACATTGACTACAACATATACTAAAAATGAAATAAAAAAAGGCGCGACGTTCATGGTATTATTCCTTCCGTAAGCAACATTAACGCGTATTATTGTATGTATTTGCCGCAGCAGAACGTAGAGGTAACAAATGTATTTGTATTTTTTCTCTTTATGTTGTACTTTCGCGGTGCGTTTCCACACTATTAATAAATGGAATAAATTCAAATTATTATATTTAATTTTCAGATGAGATTTTTTTATTATTATTTTTCAATTTATTATTATTATATTTTTTAGTAGAATTTAGCTCTAACCCTTACCCTAACACTATTTCCAATACTTGTTAGTTTATGACAGGTCATGTATACTACCAAGCCTATCGATATCCTAATAAGGGCGACGCTATAATCCCAAAGGTTAAAAAAGAAATGAAAGAATGTTTTGATAGGAACTTAAGAACTGATTGTGCCATTTGTAATATATAGAATCACTCCATACTCAGTAGTATACACTCAAGTAATAGTATTTTTATTTTTTTGGTTCATTCACCCAAATATCCACCCAGGGATAGGCTGGGTGAGTATTAGCAAAAAAATATCATTAGAGACCTTGGATATTACAAAAAATCCAAAAATAGCTAACAGTAATTTTGATGAATATTTAAGAATATCCGATTTTTGATGCTGTACTGTTATCTCCGCAAGCGCAGTCTCCTGACTGATAGCCGCGATCCATCCTCCTACCTAGTAGATAGACGTTATATTATATTATATTTTATTAAAAAAAAACACACATAATATGCGGCGATGTTGCTATAAATAAGATGAGGATCTAATCATATATTATATTTCTCTTGCACAAACATTAAACTGTAAATGTATCAACCATATACTTAGGCAATGGTGAATACGATTGTAGGCAATAATATAATAACAATAAATACAGCATTACAAGGAAAGCCAGAATATGTTTCGTCCTAAATCAGCACCGTCGTTAAAGACGAGAATGGCGTTACAAGCACAACAGCGGCAGCTGTTGTTATTAGCAAATAACAACAATAATAAAGAAATAAAAACACAGACTTGGAACGCGAAAACGACACTGCCATCACCACCACAAAGATCAAGAAGTACAAATAATTTTAAAAAAGAACGAAAGCCAATATCACAGCTATCACCGCTCTATAAATCGGTGAGGCGTACGAAAACAAATTTTACCACTGCAAATATAACGCTTAAAAAAAAAGGAAAAGTTAAAGCAAAGAAGACAATAAGCAAAAAAAAATACAAAAACATTGTTAATGAAAAGCAACAGCAACAAAAAATGAAAAATATTACTCATCGCAATAAGAGCAATGAAAATATTGCTACAAACAACAAGTTTATTTTGAGTAACAAAGTAAGAAAACAAAATGCTTTTCTCCCATCAAAAAATATCACAAATAAAGCATTTCGTTCAGATTCTTTACAAATGCAAATCGAGTTTCAAGAAAAATTGCGTAAATTGAAAGAGCAAGCAAAACACGATAGGTTTGGAATACAAGAGCAAAATTTACCACAAAATATAAATAGGACAGGATTCTATAGTAAAATATTTGCTTTGCACGAGGAATATTTTGAAAAAATATGTGAAAATGATTTATCATATGGACAGTTATTGAAACAAATTAAAAATGAGTATGATAAGCAATTTCGATTAGCTGGGAAAACTGATCACGGTTACCAAATTGTACAAAGTTGTCAAGAGGAGTTGAAAAATGTAAATGAAATGTTGATAAATGAAAAAACCGGGAAAAAATTGTTAAAAGAAGAAATAACAAGAATAAAGGAAATGTTAGAATTGCAAAAACAAGCAAATCAAACGAAAACACCGCCTTTGTCTTTAAATAAATCAATCCCCAAACAACGTTTACAACAGCGAGAGCAAACATATAACGGGTCTCCAATACCATCACCATTAAAAAATAAGTTAAAAACACCAACAAGCCAAATTAAAAAATATTCAAATGAAATTGTTAGCTCAATTAGTACTGGCAGTCTTAGAAGTGAAAATAAATACACTGGAGGTGGTAGTAGTAGCATTATAAACTCCTCGTTGACAACGAAAAATATAGATGGAATCTCATTAACGGAAGTGAAAGAATTAAAAGAAGAAGTAAAATTATTACGTATGGTTTTATCTGAACAAAACCCAAAAGCATATAAAGAAATATTTGGTAGTGGAAGCATAAGTATAGTAAATAGCAGTACGAGAAGTTTTGATATTGAAACACCAGAACATGACGCATCAGCTTATACCAGTAACCCTAACGATAATAACAGTAGTACCCATAGAAGTGAAGGCAATTCAAGCGGACGGTTGTTACACACGCCACCACATAGCGATGCTACAAATGAAGGAATTTATGATGAAAATAAGAATAATTATAGCAATAATTTAAGTCAAGAGCGTTTAAAATTACATCACCGTTTTACATCCAATACATTAGGGAGTTACAATAATAGTTGGGAAAGTATTGGAGAACTAGAAGGTTCACGATTAGGCAGCAGTAACATCAGTAGTAGCGGAAAATATAAAGGCACGCCATTACGAAATATTCCGGAAGGACAATCTGTAGCTAGTCACGGCAATCTATTACCGTTAACAAATATCCCAGAGGAAGAATATTTATCAGAAACATCACGCAGTGTAATGACAGATCGATCAACACGAAGTGTATTAAGTGATGCATCATCAATGGCATTATCACCCCGCTTATCATTTGGAAAAGACTTAACACGACCACCAGATGTACCATCGCTAGAATTAAATCAATTAGCAAATTTAAAATCTGAAATTAGTGAAAGTGATGATCAAGAAAGTACTTAAAAAAAAGAAAAAAAAGAAAGGCGTCACAAGTTAATTAAAATGGCTTTTATTAGTACCAGCAGCTTTATATGCTTGCACTAAAGCAGGTTTATGATCAAGATACGTAGGTTTATAAATTTTTGTCAATTGGGTCTAACTTAATTGCCATTATAATCCATTTTTTTAAACTCCTTACGTGTATAATCTCCATCATCACCAGGAGGAGGTAACACGTTTTTAATTTGGCGATTAGGCCTGTCATAATTTAAAATTTATAAAATATATATTTATACTGTAATAATATACTGATGACAATTTTAAATTGTGTTGTTGTATGTGAGTAATATACCTTAAACAGATTCGCTTTCTTTTTTTATTATTTGATATTTCAATTTGAAATTTATATATTACCTGTTACTGTGTATAACAGCTATAATGAAGCAAAAACGTGATGATGACAAGCTGAAAGCCGAATAAGGACCATCTAACATCGAGTGCGAACTAATTAGTACAATTTCAATTATAATTAGTTGTATTAAATACGTAATATGTTGCCTATATAAAATCTATATTGTTATTTCCCCACCAAGTACAAGACGCCTCCTCCTTTTTCGGATCCATAAAGCAATAGAAAACAGCCCAAATTTTCACAGCGCAAGAATGCCAACATTAAATCCTCAGCACAGCATTGCTGTTCTCCTACGATCATCTAGTTTTTTTTTTCCCCATTGTAATACGTAGTAATCCATACAGTTAGTTCGTTAAAATGATATCACACCAACCACTCTATGTACATTCAGTAGGGTTAATGCAGAAGTGTACCCGCGTTGCCATTGTCAATACACATACATACATAATATATTTGTTTCGCCGATCAAACGTGTGTATTATCAACCACACAGTATCTTAAATCTCGTGCCCATATAAATACAAATACACATAATGGCTGCATTATTTAAGTCTTTTTCTTCATCTATAGGAGATTGGATTACAAAGAAAGATGATGATAGTGATAATAATGAACGTGAAGCGGAGGAAGTAATTGCATTAGCATTTCACAACGATGATTTCCATGAAAGGGATACTTCTAAATTATCTCCAATTGAAAAGGCATGGAATGAGTTCACACGCACATGTGTTGAAGGTCCATTTGCACGTTTTGGTAAACATGTTGGTGTAGCTGGAATAATGGATTACACAGATGACTTTGGCAAAACATGTTTACATTATGCATGCGAATCTGTCGATCCAAGACAACTCACCTATATTTTGAAACATTGTGCCCGAATAAGAAAAATAGTGAATGAAAGAGATAAATTAAATCGCTCGGCAATTTTTTTTGCAGCACGCTCATCAGCGGCAGATAGCGTCGCGCTACTGAAGGATATTGGTGGAAAGATACATGAAAATGATTGGATTCTCGACTCTAATTTGAGATGGTCACTAAATGACGCATGCGATGATACAAAAGAGGTACGATTACGCGTATGCGGTGTCAGTGTAATAGTAAAAAAAGAGCTTTTTACATCTGCGGCAAACAAAAAACGTGCTCATGGATCATTTTTTGACAAAATATTTAACGACTCAACTGGTAGGAGAGACGCTGCTGTTTTAAATGATTGGTGTGTTAAACATTTGTCACACCAGTCCGGCAAGTTAGAAACGTACAAAGCAGAGTTTAAACATTCCATACCAGTTAATAGCGAAAACGTTGAATTAAGAAACCAATTTGCGATAAATGAGTATGAAAGAAAAATGAGAAGAAGAATGAAGAAGCTAGGGAAGTGCCCACTAGTAGCATTGGAGGCAGGTGCAGAATTAAACTTGTCATTACGCGTTGGAACACACGTACGAATTGTTTGCAATAAATATGTGAAGCAAGGCGTTGTACAAGGAATGTGTGGCATTGTAAAATCATTTATTTATGACAAAGCGGTAAAGTTAAAAGTGCCCGTAGTTCAATTTTCGAAGTTACATCCATTCGAACCATCAGCCATATTGAATACCAATGATCATGAGAATAGGAAAAAAAATATCTATGGATCAACAAAAATAAACAGTGATATAGTAACGATAAACGTTTTGCCGTATACATGGTCCATTGGGTCTATGAACAAAGGTAAATATGCCATATTTAAAGCAATACCACTAATAGTCGCTTATGTCCCAGATATGGATATTTATAGTAATTCATTCAACTTAACGTTTGGATTTGAGCCATCCATGGCAGAATATTTCGTTCCATCGATTTCGAACTTACGGTGTTTTAAAGCTATAGTAGCGTATTTAGATGGTGGGTTTAAAACGCTACCGGATGATAATGATGTGCGAAAAACTCTTTTGAAGGATGCGAAAGCATTAAATTTAATCTTAATGGCAAAACATCTTGAACAAGTGGAAGATTTATATGACATGGAGCCGTTCAGCAAATATGGCGAACCTGAGTATTTATCACCGGACATTATTACTACGTTTATCGAATTGCTTAATTTCTTTTTTAAATTTTGATAATAAAACAAGGTCTTCTGCTAAAATGCCATCGTCATCATCATCTTTCACGCTTAACATTTCATGAAATGCATACTCATGACCACATTTACAACCACATTCGTTTTCAAGCTTTTTATAATACATTAGACATTTACATGCTCTACAAGGATGCAAATATTTCATCACAACTTGTAAGACGTCAATCCACCCAACACGCCCTGTCATCAAATCAATATCCAATATCACATTGTTAATTGCATTAGTTTGCAGCAATGATTTCAACACTTTACTAAACTTACGCCCCCCTGCACTATATAACTCTTTATTTTCAAGGAAGTTATACATAGCTTGCGACAATAATATTGGATCAATAATTTTCTTTTTTGTTTTTTTGATTGAAACTTTCATATACATATAGTTTGTTGCAAGCACTTTTGGAGTCTGGTCCTTTGTTGGATCTAGCATTTCACACATATATAATAGATCTCGATGTAATAATGAAATTTCTTCACGGCTTCCAAACTTTCTCCTCGCACTCGCATACAATTTCAAAGCAGCTTGATCTCTTTTCCGATCATTTTTATATCGCGTAGCTAATTGAACGTAGTTATTTGCCACTGGATATTCTAAACTGTTTTTCTTTGGCATGGTGGAAATCAATTTTGGAGATAACGACGATCGAAGATGTGATGGCGAGTACGATGATGATAATGGCATGCTTGGGATATACGTGTAAATGGCGAACAATGGACAAGAAATAAGTACGACCTATGAAGCAGAAACAATCGCAAGATACAGAATGTCTACCTTTCTATTCAAGATGTTTAAACGAGATGCTTCTAATCATGCGCATGCGTCCCATCCGTACATAAAATATATTACTTATATACTAATAGTCACTGGTGTTCTTCTTGTGTTGTTGAAAAGTAATAATAACACTATACTACTATATAAAATGGTGATAATGGCTAAAAAATAAAAAATAAAATAGGCTTTTCTAAACCGTTGCTGTATGGCTGTATTATTATATAGTATTATAGATAACTAAAAATATTTCTTTTTGTGCAGTGCCACCAACAGTATAGTGATGTGTTGAGGTATTTTTGTATCTCTATCAGTGAATTCAGAATGCTTATGAAATGGACTGTTTCCTTAAACAATTAAAAGTGATAATAGTATGAAAAGGTTTCATGTTATTTTGTTAAGGAAAAGAAAATTAGACACCTATAAAAAGTGTCTAAAATTTCTCGCCAATAATAGAGGAGGAGGAGGAAGATTTTATTTTTATAATGAGCTGGTGTGTGGAGTGTATATACACTAGGTATGTATGGTGAAACAACAAAGTGCTTTTGAAGAAGAGGAATACAGAATATATTGCACTATATTTAAGTTCACATTCAATTTTTCTACACAAATTAATTTTTAAACTTATATACATAGAGGGACTAACGTTTGTTTATTATACAAGTACATGATGCAACGAATATTTCATACTTTTCTTATTTTATTACTTTTTTTTTACACATCTACTTTTTGTAGCGCAGTTGAGGAGTTGTCGGGGGAGGAAATGGAAGCATGTATTAAACAATTAGGCGATGTCACTGGTCAGACCAGGGGAAGCATATTGGATCGTGCGTGGTTGACTATGAACAGGATGGAAAGGGCTGAAGCTGTTGAAAATATTGCCAGAGTGGAGGGTGAGGTTCTATCAGCTGATGAAGTTTTACTGCTAACAACAACTGGAGATAGTGGAAGCTACGAAGAGTCAAAAAATGAGCTTGTTTCATGCACTGCGGCTCTTTTAGTGCACAGCATAGATAAGTTATGGGAGTTTTTGCCAGAACAAGAAAGGGAAGAAATTTTGTATGAAATAGCATCTGCGCTATAAAATGAAATGTACCATAATGTCTATTTGGTAACCAACGGACCTTTTAAAGGATATATCTCATAAAATTATTACACTTTTTAACACTATGCATTAATATCAAATTTATATTAGAGATAATTAAAATATACTCAAGCGTATTATGCGCATATATATATGTGTGATACACGAGAAGTTTCTTACTCATTTAAATTTAAATATAAAACATGTATACGTATATATATCTTTGTGTGTTATAAAAAATGGTTGTATATATTGTATATAATATGTGTAGCATGCTATGTGGTTTAAACTTTTTTTACATTTTGAAATGTACTCTCTCTACATATCCCTACTCCTCACATTTACCAGCTGAGATGCTTCTTTAACCACTTTGTCTAATGATTTAAAGTTCAATGAATTTTCTGCTATGTCGACATATTCAACATCATTACTTTTTTGATTACGTAAATGATTTCCAAGAGGCAAAAAATGATCCAATATCAATCGTTTTAATGCTTCACTATCTTTTGCAAGTGTTCTACTTTCATCATCAAACAAATCTGTCTCAAAATCCTCAATCCATTGTTCTGGCACATAGACATATTTAAACCTGGCAATGCGGCAAAGTGCTATTAGAAATGCTTCATACGTCATACGATGTGGTTGAGAACGCATTTGCATGTTCACACGTTTGTATACCATATCTAAAGTTGTTAGGTCAATTGGTAAACGCACATTTTTTTTCCCATGATCAACCAAACGCGTAGCTCGTGCAATTCTCAAAAATTTTTGTAAGGTTAAAAACCCGTTATTAGCAATTTGTTTAGTATTACTTTCTTCCTTCTTTTTCTTTGCAGGCGTATTATTACTACCACCTGCAAAATGATCAAATACTTCGCCGACAATATCCATAACATCTACTTTTAACTTTCCATTTTCATCACGATTATCATCACCTATAATATTTTTCATTGTTACACCAAGTCTTTGACTGTTCCCACTGCTGCCCCTGTAAGATTTACTACCATTTCCATGGCTTATTGATGACCCTTGAGTTGAATCATTTTGGACAATCAATACATTCATCTCCGAATCAAATTTTGCTTCAAAATCTTTTGACGATTCATTTGCATTGCTCTCATTACTGTCAGTATTATTGTTACGGGTTCCATTCCTGCTATTTTTGCTTTGTATTCGGCTGTTTGCTAAATCGTTTTCCATCAATTTAGCAAGCTCAGCGCGTTTTTCTTGAAATGATTTGTAACGTTTTTGCAAACTTTTAAAACTCTTTCCACCAGGATCTATACGGAACAGAATTCGATAGACGGCATCGATCGCTAGTGCCATGTCCTCGTTGCTATTCTCATCTTGCTGCCTACCATATGCCATGTTTGCACAATGCAATAATGCATTTAAAAAACCTTTAAATGTTAAACATGGTAAACCTGCATTAGGACCAGTTTCTTCACATGTTGTTGTAAATATACTATCAATTGCAACGCGGGATAAAAGATCATTCAAAATTCTATATTTTCGTGCAAACCCAAAAAATTCAGAACGTCCCATGATAAAATTACGTCGATGTTTTTTACTTCCACTACTGCTATCACCACTGCGACTGTGCCCTCTTCTATCACTACCACTAAGACTATTAGTGCTGCCATTTAAATTGCTGTTAGACTCATAATTGTAACTATTGTTGCCTGTATATTGAATATCTTGCGTAGCATGCATCTGAAATAAGGAAAATAATGTATCTTGATATTTATACAGAACACCAATCGGCCCATCTTCTATATTAATGTCATCCCAGATTTCTGTGTCTAAATCTTCTAATTTGGATACCTTTTCTGCCTCTCCATATACACCTTCAACACTTGCTAATTCTTGGTCAACGGTGTCCAAAATACTTTGATGCGGCTTGCTTGATAATTCTCTAGTATCAATGGGCGTCATTGGATTTGGGGTGGGCGTCCGTGGAGGATATGTAACTGCTGTTCTCCCGCGATCCTCATGCCGACGGAGTAATGGAAATAAGTACTCGGACAACATTTTAAATGTCCACCACGCTTCTTTTTCTTCATCATTTAATTCTACAATTTCAGGCTCATTCTGTGGAGCATATTTTTTACATGCAAGCTCTTTAACAACATCATAAAACTCCTCAAGTCTTAATCGTTTTCTAGATGATTTACGTTTGCTATGATTCTCTTCATTATTACTACCAGAATTTCTTCGTTGACTACTAGATACTGCGCGACGAAAAGCAATATCAACTTGGGCTGCCTGTAAATTTGCATCCATAGCTTTACTATCCCGAATCATTCTCATAAATCTTAGAGAGGTCAATGTTATCGGTGTTTCCATCACCACATCATCAGCTTTGTCGACAGTAAAAAATAATCTTCCTCGACGTTTATCTGATTTTCGTATACGTTCTTCTGTTGCGTATATAGAAAATAGTCGCTCAAGTTGCTCGTCCTGAGTTCCACCGTTGGTGGTATCACTTACTACACTATTGCGGGAGGGCGAAATTTCATTTAAGCTGCTGTTCGGCGAAAAATTGCTTGGATGCAGCATGGCATTACTACTGTTGCTAATGTCTACTTTTAATGCATCGTTAGTGATTTCGGCGCTCTCGTTGGACGGATTGGAGAAAATCATGGATGATTTGACATCACTGTCATCATTATCTAGAAGAATTCTACTATCACTATTATTAATTACATTGTTTAGGCCGGGTGATGGCACCATCGAAATGTGGGTTTTGCCACTGATACTTTGTGGCGGTCCTAATCCAACACCGTTGTCCTTTTTCAAACCAGTTTTAACTTTTACATTATTAGTAAAATTATCATCCATTTGTGTTTGCAATTTTGAGTATTCATCAATTAATGTAGTGCATGCATCTTCCGATGCAGTTAATTTTATGGTTAATTGCTCAATCAACATATCACGCGCTTTTAATTCATCCTCTACTAATGCCATATCCTTCATATAACTTAATGCAGCACTTTCACTTTCTATATCTTTTTTAACACTCAACGCCCAAGTGCGAAAAGACAACCTCACTGAGAATGAGCTATGTTTTTTTTTATCTAACGTACGCGATAACCAGGTTATTGCCCAAGCCTTTGTTTTTATGAGATGGTTATTTTCTGCAACACTATTTCGGCGCTTTTCTTTTTTTGGTTCGCTATTACTATCCACGTCCTGTTTTTTTTGCATTGTAAAGGAATCTGATTGTTTTTTCAGAATTTTTTTCGCTTCCTCTAATTTTAACTTCTTTTCTAAACGCCCATGATCTTTTCTGATAGATTCTAAAGTTGCAGCAGCAGATTGATTGTTAGTCAATAACTCTTTCTTCTTCCTTATACCGGCAAGTTCGCCTTTTAAACGTGTTACCTCAGGCGAGCCTGGTATATCTTTGTAGTTAGTGGTGTTGAGAACCTTTTTGTTGCTGTCAACACTATTCTTCTTCTTATCCATGCCATTGGATTTTGTCGCTACTTCAGCCGCATCTTTTTTTGCATCTTCACCTTGCTTCATTTTTTTCAAGGTCTTAAATCTTTTTTTATATTTTTCGTCAGAGGGATGTTCCCATAGACTCTCACCTGTCTGTTTATTTACATAATATGTTTGACCAGTACGTTGCAACTTTCTTTCCATCCAACCACTTGGTAGCGTTGCATTTAAAGATTCCTTTGCCAACCAAAAAAAATCTTGGTCTTTGTCTACATCCATTCCCAAATGTTTTGCTTGTTCTTCGATGGCTTTTTGCAAAATATTCTTCGTCATTCCTGAAGTTGTTGTTGTACCAGGACTAGCCTTAGATACTGCTTTACTAGCATCAACATCTCCAGCATATAAATTCGACATTTTTATTGTTTTTTATAATTATTAATATTACACAACACGATATTTATGATTGTATTTTGCGTCGGAAACCTTGAAAGAAACAGTTCTCCTCGTCAATATTCTCGTATATAAAAAAGAGATGTTTGCAAATGATGTACATGTATATACACTCTTTATAATTCCAAAACGCATGTGGTATGTAGCGACAACTTGCTACACCAAACCAATAAATATCATCAATAAATATATATAATAAAAAAAATATAATAAATAATAATAATAAATAAAATATTTTATTATATAATAATATAATAATAATAATAATTATAATAATCATAATAAAATATATTATAATTATTATAATAATATATAATATACCAGGTATTATGTATAATATAATATAAATAATAGCTCTAAATTTGTTCATAGTGTTACAGTGTTACAGTATATTATTTGTATATTATTGACATAGTGTTATTTCTATTGCATTTTTATTATTATTATATTATTTAATAATAATGTAGTATTAATTTTATTTTTATTTATGATAAAAATGTTCAAGTTTATTCGTCGATTCCATGTGCAGGCACCCTTAAGTGGAGATTGTAGATATAACGACGAAAAGACTGAATAAAAAGGCGGTTGTCTCATTAGGATTAAGGATGATTTTTTGCTTAAATAGCATAGACACAGGACTACTACATTTACATTATTAATAAAATTTATTTTTAGAAGAAGAAAGCTGGAAAGACTATATTTAAAAAAATATATAAAAACTTGAACTAGCTAGGATAGCGCGCTCGCTACTATATATAATATTATTATTAAAATTATTAAATAATATAATAATATAATAATAATAATAATTACTACTGGTTGCAAAAAGTCTGCCGCGCATTAGTAACTACCTGCTGGCGACTCTCACAGTGGCTTTTTTTAATTAGCTATTTCCGTTTTCTTTTTCTGTTCGCTCGATAATTGAAGTATAGCCACAAATATATCTAATATATTCTATAACATTGCATATAACTTATACAAATGAACGTTCTTTGCCCTGGTAAGCGTCCATATTACAAACGTATTGCATTACCAGTAACTACATATATCGATGCGAAGAAGCTAGTCGTTGGTTACAACTTATTGTATTTATGTACTTGGATTGTCTCAATTATTTATTTTGTTTTCTATACAAAAGGGTGGAGCGAACCAACAGAGATCGTTAGTAGCACCACGATGTGGTTGGACGCATCGAGTAAGTATTTATTAAAAAGGAAATTTAGATACTGCGACAATAAGGAATATGATTATTTTCTTTATGGTAGATGGAGTTACAGTAATATCTCTTGCAAAAACATTTCAGCTGACACTTTGTTTTCAAAAGGAGTAGCACCCGGAAGTTATTGGATATCAACGCTGTATGTTGACGAAGAGTATTATCGCAGCAGTGGTGAAAGCGTACCAAACTCGCGGAGGATGTACTTCCCGACGAACATTGAAAACATGATACTTGGCATTCTCCTTTTCGGCCGTGTGCCGGAAATAGGATATGTATCACAATTATCTTATACCCGTATATACTTTAAATTGCCAATGACTTTAAGCAGAAAAAAAATAAAAAATGCATACGATGTTTTGGGATTGAAATACGACCCTGCAGCTAATAACTCCTTGATGGAACTTACAAATTACAAAAGATGCAACGGAAATTTATGCTGGGGAGACGCCGACCCGAAAACACTCCGCATAACTTTTAAAGTTTCTCAATGGTTACATTTAGCAGGTGTAGATTTAGATACATATAATAATACTTTATATGATAGAGTGGGTATTTCATATGGAAATGCACACACTCGATTAACAGGAATTGGTATAAACATGAATATTGAGTTTAGAAACGTACCTGTTAACACCGTATTTTCGTTGCCAAGCGAAGAATTGGCCGTTGTAATAAGCCTCGAAGTAGATTATAACTGGCAGCGAATCACATTGGGAAAATCTAGTTCTTTACAAAATACAAAATACGTTCAGAGCGATTCGTATGGTATGCGGTTCGTGACCAGAATGGTTAGAGGTGGCGATGCAAAAGGTTTAGTAGTATTTTCATTCAGGGCATTAGTTACCTCCATTTTCGATGTCGTTATATTTTTTTCTATGATGAGAATGTTTACCACAATAGTTATCTTCAATTTAATTGGATCCAAATCAAAACAATGGCGCAAAGCAGCAAAAAAACATATAAGGTATTACGTCAAGAGCTTCGAACATGAAAAAGCTGAATTAGATGGAGTCGACATCAAGATAGATGATGGAGCATTCTCAAAAGCCAAACAACGACGAGATGAAGCAAACAATAATGAAACACCGACTGATCGTGAGAAAGATTATGCTGAAGAAGCCAATGAATCTGGTCGTAAGAAAGCTGATACCATAGAGTTAAACGAAATTCAAATTGTTGAAAACAATACTAAAATTGCTGGAACCGAACGCCTTGATAGAATGGATCTTTCCTTACCAAACAGAAGAAAAAGGCCCAAAAGAAGAAGAATGAGTGCCCCCCCAATATAAAAAATGAATGCTACTTTTATACTAATACAACACTAGTATGATATTATAGGATAATATTTAATAAAAAAAAAAAGTACAAAAAAAAATGCCCTAGGCCCACCACATATTATAATTAATTATTATTATATTTTATTATAATATTATATTATATTAGCACATTATTATATTATAAATAAAAATAATAAAGGCTAAAGGCACAAAGAAGAATAATACAATAAATGTAGTCAGCATGTCTGTACAGTTATTGTTATATTATCATCAGTGTTATTTTTTAAATCTTCCGCCCACTTATTTAATAGTACAGGCATTAGTAAATTTGAGGTATCAATCAAGTAAAAGGCCGTCAACTGTAAGAAGAAGAAAAAGTATTTATAGTAATATTATTATAGTGCTTTAGACGAATAAAATTTAATAATGATTGGTGCATTTTTATTGATGGAATTCTATCGCATGGTTAATGACGTGTGTTAAATATAAACCATCAAATTCTTACATGAGCAACATCATGCCTTACATGCATTGGATCATGGGCAAACACAATACATACATATAAGTACATACATACACATATATTTATACTCTCACCATGCTGACAGATAAGAAATTGGCGCGGGAGCGTGCCGCAAATCCAAAAACTTTTATAACTCAACGGTTATCGAGTGACAGTTTATTTCACATTGCAACTCATAAATATCAAGGTGGTGAATACACTCCACTTGATTATCTTATGAATCCATTTTGGTTATGGTGCTCCCAATGTATTCCAAATACGCTGTTGAAGAAAGGAACCAAAGGCGATGGCAGTGATGATTTTGTTAATTCAACTATTGCACCTAATTTAGTAACATTGATTGGTTTAATGTTCAATATTTTTGGTTATATGTTAATAAGTGTTGAGACTAATTTTAATTTAAAAGGTGAAATACGACCTTGGGTTAACATTGCGTGCGGCATAACATTATTTTTATATCAAACACTGGATGCCATGGATGGTAAACATGCAAGGCGCACAAGAAATGGAAGCCCACTTGGACAACTGTTTGATCATGGATGTGATGCACTATCCACCCCAATTTGTGGAATCATATTATCTACAACTATGCAAATAGGATCAAATGTCACTGCTATTTATGTGTTGGTAGGATCTCAAATACCTTTTTTTATAGCACAGTTAGCAGAGTCACGGACGGGTACTTTGCAGCACAGCATGGGAGGTATTTTTGGCGTCACGGAGGCACAATTATTGACGATATTTACGCACATTGCAAGTGCATTTCTACCAATGTCATTTTGGACAACAAGTATTGGTACATTGGATGTCATTGGAATGCCACATGTTGAAGTGCAACCAAATACATTATATGTATTTGGTTTAATATTACCTTCAGGTATCTACATGGTAGTGAGCACGATGTTGACTTCAGCATCTGATTTCAGAATGTATTTGGAATTGCTCGGTGTATTTTTACCTGCATGCATTTTGACATATTCTTGCCATGTCGTAAATCCAAAGCTAATGACTTTATACCCACATTACGTGATATTTATAACTGCACTATCATTGGTTTACGCAACAACACAACGGATTGTCTTAATATGATCATTGAAGTGTTTTAAATACATCAATAG
>Ga0099797_100296_pt1 | contig 32884 bp, 36 predicted proteins | sample Uncmet_Sort48C_1_FD_89871 | JGI IMG/M metagenome (GOLD analysis project Ga0099797, IMG submission 89871) | Marine eukaryotic communities from CALCOFI LINE 67, Pacific Ocean - C012_Sort48C_1 | ecosystem: Environmental > Aquatic > Marine > Oceanic | place: Pacific Ocean: Monterey Bay | collected... | reverse complement strand
TGTATTAGTATAATCTGAACTTACTACTCCAAACCCTACATTAGTTAATTGATCTTGTTTTATTGTAATTGTTTGATTTTCTAAATATCCTGTTCCTATATTTACTGGTTTTACTACTGTAATTACACCACCATCTGACTTTACACTAACTGTACCACCTTGACCTGTAGTTGTATAAACTGCTATTTCTCTTGTTATATTATTTGCTACATTAGGAATTAAACCGTTATTAGTAAAAGGTTGATTTGTTACTAATTGTCCCGTTCCTAAATCTCCGCTTGCAATTGTTAATGAATCTCCTACTACATATCCTCTTCCAGGATTTAATACCATTACAGTTGATAATGTTGGTGCGGTTGGATCTGCTCCTGTAACTACGGCTTGAGCTGTTGCTCCAGTACCGCTACCTCCTACTAAATTTACATTATATGTCCCAGTAGCACAATCAGTAGGAGCTGTGTTTATTCCTAAACTTTGACTCATTACTAAAGATGAAGAAATAACAACATCTAATGTCATTCCACTACCACTAATACTTGATGTAGTTGGTACACCTGCGTATAACCCAATTACACCCCCAACACCACCGCTTGTATAAGATGAAGTTAAATCCGTACCTATAACGCCTATCCCATCAGGTGACTTTGATGATGTAAAAGAAACTGCTAATGAAGATGTTGTGTCTAAATTAGTAATCCTAGCATATTTCATACTACTTGATGGAAAAGTTCCGGCTGAAGGTCTTACCCCATTGACGTTAAATAAATCAATTGGAGTTTGAGCTGGTATTGTAACTATTCTTCTATCTACATTAGTAATATTCCCTAATGTAAAAAATGTTTCATTTGTAGTTTTAATACCCTTAACTACGTGTTCCTCCTTTATTTTAATCTGAAATGCTGATGGAGTAAGTATTGATGCCATAATTATTTTTGTTATAAATATATAAAAAAAGAGGCTTAATTGCTAAGCCCCTTTTAAATTTTTAGGACTATCGCCTAGCTTTTCCGCTAGTGCCGGAGGATCCTTTAATAATCCCCCTATTTTCAGCTTCTTCATAAATTTCAATTAAGTTATCCACAATTGGGTCTCTATGATTTTGCATTAAAGTAATAGAACACATATTTTTTACTTTACGGGCTGCTGAATATAAAAATCTAAAACCAGATTCTCGTTTTGATTTTAAATCAACTTGATGGTCATCACCACAAATAATCATTTTTGATCTTAATCCTATTCGGGTTGAAATCATTTCCATTTGTTCATGAGTAACATTTTGAGCTTCATCTACAATAATGCAAGAGTCTAAAAAGGTTCTTCCTCTCATAAATGCTAAAGGAACTATTTCTATTTTACCATCCTCAATTAATTTTTCTACTTTTACCTTATCATATAAAGCATACATATTTTGGTAAATAGGTTGAATCCAAGGATCCATTTTTTCTCTTAAATCCCCAGGTAAAAATCCTATTTCTTCTTTTGAAACTGTAGGTCTAGTAATGATTATTTTTGAATAGTGTCTTCGTATAAGACCATCTAAAGCAACTTGACATGCTAGGAGTGTTTTTCCAGATCCTGCTCTTCCGGCTAGTAGGGTTAATGTATTATCTAATATTTTTTGTTTAGCTTCTTTTTGTTCCTCGTTTAAACTTATTTTGAATTTTATTGGGTTCTTCACAGTTCTTTGTTTTCTGTGTACTTCGTCTGTGTGGGGTTTTGAAGGCATTTTTGAGTGTGGTTTATTTTAATTAATTTATCAAGACCAGCATTTACATGCATTGTATTATCTAATACAGTCTCAAACTCATATCTAGAATCCAGAGGTAGAACTAAATCTACTTGGGAGCCCCATCTAATTAAGCTGAATCTTTCGTTTTGGGTACAAAGATCCCCCTGTTGTTTAAAAGGAGCTATTACATTTACATCTTCATCGGCAATTTGTATTAAATGGTATGTGTAATCTAAAGAAGGAACATACACTTGGTTAGACATTCTTTCATTGTACTTTAAGTACGCCATGTTGTTAGGATTGATTACTTTATTCAATATATCCTTCTCCACAGCTAACATGGGTTGGTTGGTAGATTCAATAGGCTCTAAACGTTTATACTTAAGTACACCTCCGTATGGGATTCTATTAATATGCACATCATAAAATGACATAAATATCCCAATAACTAAAGAAGGTTGATTATAATCACGATCCCCCATTACATCTTGGAGTGTATAATCAATTCCTTTTATTTCTAAAACTTGATCACCAGGTTGTACTATTTTTTGATATAAAATAGTTCCATCTGCTGGGCTGTAAAAGTGGCTATGATCTATGTGGGTTGGTCTTAATGGATCTCTAAAGAAAAAATTATTACTTAATTCTCCTACAGACTTTTTAGATAATTCTGCAACTTCTCCATTTAACCAGTCTTCTAGTTTCTCAGCCATTAAAGAAGAGATTTAAAATGATCAACTCTATTTAAATGCATTACCATGCAACTTAACATAGCCCCAGATTTCATATATTCAGATAAATTAAATATAACAGGCTCCATCCCTTCATCAGAACATATTTTTTCTAATGATTCAATTTTGTGTTTTTCGCCATCATAAAACTCATCTGATTTTTTTAATTCTGAGATGTTTGAGGCGCATAATATCATATTCCCTAACCTAACGGAATTAGCCATTCCATAAGTAGAATCGTCAGCATTTATATCTATTATATTTGTATATTTGCTTATTTGCGCTAACTCTGTTTTATCATATAACTCAGTGCAAACCATAGTTGACCGCGTATTTAACGGAAAAATACTGCAATCTAAGTGGTACATATATTCATCAACCATTTTAACTTTGATTACTTTCATATCAAAATTTTCTTCCATCCAATGGTAAGTCTTAATATCTGATCTTATGTCGTACCCTCCAATATAAACATTATCTTTTAAATATTTTATGTCTGCTTCTCCTTCCCATTTATGGGGAGAAATGTGAGTTTTATAACCCATTTGATTAAAGAATTTTTCACCAACATATTCTTCACCCTGTCTTGGAGGTGAAGTATAATTTGATAATAAAATATGATTTTCATCTTTAATATGAGGTAATTGTAATCCTAAATTAGCAACATATATTAAATCTTGAAAATTACCTTCTGCAGGCAATAAATGTACTAATGATTGACCAGCCATAAAATTATACAAATCCATAAATTGTTTGTATGCTTTAGGTCTATTTATAGCTAACTCTTTATCAGACATTTCTTTCATCCAAACATTATTCGGGTCATTTGTTGAGAAAGTATGTGGGAAATTCATTACATAACTTTGAATCGGTAACTGTGAAGGGGTTTCTTTCATTTTAAAAACTATTTTAATTAATATTCGAGTATAAATATACTAACTACCTACTAGGTACACACTAGTAGAAAAAAAAAAGCCCCGCTAATGCGGGGCTCTTAATTTATTTATAATCTATTGATTATAGAGTGTTTAAACCTTCTACGAAGATCTTACCATAGAATTCTGGTCTTACGACTTTCTTAGCGTAACGAGTCAATAATCCTTTACGTGGAGTGAAGGTATTTGGATCGTATACTAGAGGAGTCATAATTAACGGAATGTATGGAGCAAATACAGCACCTGCTTCTAAGAATTGTCCACCTCTAAAGCCCATTAAAATGGTATTTTCAGTCATGTATGGATTCTTATAAACTGTGTATCTTGAATTGATAGTACCTGCTTTTTGTACACCAAATGCGTAGCTCATTTTAGCAGCATCACCATCAGAAGTACTAGCAAATCCTGGAATAGATTCGATAATTGTAGCTACTGTTGGAGAACATACCATAAAATTAGCTCCACCTCTAAGAGTTTTCTGGTGAATGATATTACTCAATTTCTGAACTTTAGTTCCTAAAGTTTGGAACCATTGTCCTTGTGAGTTGTAGAAACCTAAATCAGCATCAACAACACCTGTTGAAGCTAATGATAAGTTATTCTGTGCACTCCAGTACTCAGTACCAGCAGCAGCAGATTCGATCAACATATCAAGAATTTCTAAATCAATTTCTAATGAGATATACTCACTCATAATTGAAGTTAATTCAGCTTCAGCATCCAAAGAATGGTAAGCGTTAAGATCTTGAGCAAACTCAGGAGTCCAAACAGCTTTCAATTTACGAGTCTTAGCAACAATTGCTTCCGACTGCATTTGAATATTAATTTCTGGAATTGAAATTGGAGTGTTGTCAGCATTTAATGCGTTATTACCATCTTCAAAATCACCTCTTTGAGCGTCATTTGTTTGTAGTAAATACTCAACTTTTAAATCACCTGCTTCAACAACATCAGAACCTACGAAGAACTCAAGATCTGTACCGTTAGTCGCAATTTTTGTAAATTGTGGGTATTGAGTAGCAGAAGCTGGTAAATCAGCAGCTGAACCTGATAGATAGAAACCTCTTACAGCTCTAGTATCATAATCAGGTAATGATGTTAATGGAATAGTTAATTTTACAATCTGACCTGAAGCACCTGCAACATAAGATTGAGATACTGAAGAATCAGCATTCAAATCACTATACCAATCAACAGAACCAGAAGCTACAGTATAAGCAGCAGACTGAGTGTTGTTAATTGAATATCCAAATCTACCAGCACCGTAAAGACCACCTGTAGCACCATTACCAAATGGTAAGTTACCATCAACATCGCCATAAAGTGATCCACCTTGTGCGAATGGTTGTTTAGCAGTTCCGTATTGGAAATCTAAATAAAATACTAGACCAGAAGGTAAATTCATTGGTTGAACCGAAACGAATTCTTTCGCTGCGATTTGACCGAATACCTTTCTTACTAGTGGTAAAGCTACACCTGCCCATTGTGCTCCTGTTCCAGGAGTAAATGTACCTGCTCCAGGAACTGGACCACCGGTGTTACTTTCTTCCATAACTAATTGCTTAGCTTGGTTTTCAAGGATCATAGACATATTGTTTTTCTCAGTTTCGTTTCCGATACCTTCTAACAAACCTGTCTTGTTCCATTTGTTGGCTAATCTTGCAGCATCACTTTGTAGTGACTTGTAAGGATTAGCGCTTTCTAAAAGAGAATTTAATTGACTCATTTTTTACGTTTTTAAATTTAATAATTAATTTGTTTTGTTTTACTTAATTAGATTATTCCAGCTAATTTTTTAAAGCGAGCGACCATTTCATCAGATTCAACAATTGGTTGTTTTTTAGCTGTTTTTGGAGCTGACATATTTGAAGCACTACCTTTTAATCTAACGCTTTCACTAATAGATTTATTTGTATTTTTATTTTTAACACTACTATCAATAGTTTCAAATACAAGTTTTACTTCTTTAACTGTTTCAGCTTTATCAAAAGCACTTAATACTTTAACCTTTTGGTTTTCTGATAAATTCTTACCGCGGAACACTTTGTTTGTGTAAAGCAATTTAGCATTTAACAAATTGATTTCATTTAATTCAGATCTTAAAGTAGCAACAGTTTCCATTGCTTCATCTAAATCCTTTTTAACTTCATCCATTTCATCTTTTGCTTCATCGATTTCTTCTTTACCTTCATCAATGTCGTCTTTTGCTTCAGCTACATCTACAGAAGTTTCTTCATCATCTTCTATTTCAATTTCACCATCTGCATCAACATCAACATCTACATCATCTTCGAATGATTCACCGGCTTCAATTTCACCTGCACTAACCATATCTTCGATTACGTCTTCGATAAATTTCTTAAGGTCTTCTTCAGACATATCTTCAAGGTCGATATCTTCATCATCCTCATCATCCATGTCTTCTTTCTCGTCTTTTTCACCATCTAAGTAGCCTTCTTCTTCAGCATCAGTACGTTCGTCCTCTTTCAAGTCCTCTTTTTCGTCCTTCATACCGTCTTTGTAGCCTTCTTCTTCAGCGTCTGTACGAGCATTTTCTTTAAGATCTTCATCTTTTTCTAATTCTGCTAAAATTTCGTCTAAGTTCATTTCTTCGTCCTCATCGATTTTACGCATTTTTTCAGTTTTGGTCTCAGCCTTGTTATCAGACTTACGATCATCACCTTCGCGCTTTTCCTTTTTGGTCATGTACTCTTTCTTTTCTGAAATTTCATCATCTTTTGCTTCATCTACATCATCATAAGCTTCATTCACTTCTTCATCTTTTTCCATTTCTTCTAGTTTACTAGCAAACATGGCTTGAACTTGAGGTGAGAAAGCTTCTTCTAATGCGACTTTAGCATTTGCTATTGCAGATTCTTTGACTGCTTTAGCATCGGCGATAGCCTCTTGTAAAAAGTTTCTATTCATTTTTCCTAAATTTTTGTTGGGAAACTACGTTTATTAAGAAACGTAATGGGGGTTATAATAAAAAATTATTGATGCCATATAAGAAATGGCATATTATCAATTATACGTATATGTAAAGATATAAAAGTCGAAAAGGCGCATCAAAATAATGAAAACGCCTTTTCTAGGAATCAGGGGTTATATTGTTAAACTATAATATAGGACAGTGTCCATGTGAACATAATATTTCACCTAATATATTATTTACGTTTTTGTATTTATCTTGAGATTTAAATTCTTTATTTTCTCTTACTAAATGCATAAATGAATCTGGGTTTGATGGAGTTGAAACAAAATCCCAACATAATAATTCAAAGTCATCTTGAACTTCCATCAATTCACCTTTTTGTTCTAGTGAACCCATTCCTCTTGAAGACACACCTACTGTAATTCCACTTTCAACTAATGCTTTAAGTATATTACCATTTGGTGTAGGTAAAATTTCTATCTTACCCATTACATTGTCTCCATCCCACCACATTTCAGAAATGTTATGTGATACATTTTGTAAATTTATTACAGATGATTCTGGGTGATCTAATTCTCCCATTGCTCTATTTTCATCAACTAATACTCTATATTTGTCAATTTCTCTATCCCATAATTCTTTAGAATAATATCTACCGTTGCCGTTTTTTACTTCAGCAGTAGCTAATATTCCTTCAACTAGGGGTAAACCTCGTTTTGAGCGTGATTCTTTTAAAATAGCCCCCTTAGGTTTAAATACGTGTGTTTCTATTAGTAATTGACTCATAATATATTTTATGCGGTTCTAAACTTTTTTAAGCCTGAATATGATTCTTCGGTATCATTTGAATTTTCATTAGAATTATCATTTGAATTTTCATTTGAGTTAGCATTACTTTCTTCATTTCGAGGTGCCCAGTCAGCATCTTGACCATTTTGCCTTTTCCATGCTTCAGGATCCATTTCAGTAACTACTTTTTTGTATGATTTACCACACATTTTTTCATATACTTTTTCCATGCCCGCTTTTTTCTTTTCAAGAAGTTTTACTTCACGTTGCATTTCTTTCATTTTTTTCTTATCTACTAATTCGGATAAGCTTTCATCTTCTGACACCATAGAAATTCTATCATTTTTACTTTCAATAATTTCATCTAAGGCATTAATTTGTAGTTCAAGAGTAGCAATTCTTCCGTTTTTTTCAATCTCGGCTAATTTGCTATCTGTTGTTTCTTTTTTTACTTTCTTTTTTACTTTTGCTTTAGGTTTTTCACCTAAAGGACTATTTTCTAATAAATCTACTAATGATATCATTTTATTTTCTTTAATTTCTAAATAACCAGTACCTACTTCACCTTCTGGGAAGTCTTTTTTAGTTTCGGTACCATAACCTCCACCTACACCAGGATATTTAACCATTTTTCCTTTACCTAAAGCTGGTGCTTCTTCGGTATAGCCAATTCCTTTAATTCCAAATTGAGCTTCCTCAACATAGTATAAAGGATTTTTATCAATATTTTTAATAACTAAATCTATTAATTCTTCTTTAGTTTTATCTGCATTAGCTACATCTGTTAACTCTGTAAAATATCCTTGACGGAATTGCTCACCAGATACATTATTAAGCATTTTATCATCTTTATAATCATATCCTCTATTTGGGGCTTGTAAGTCAGTTACTCCTTTTGTTACTTTTTTCTCTATAGCTTTAGCTTCTTCTTCAGAAATTAAATTCATGTTATCATCAAACAATTTAAACCAATCTGGTTTTTTCGTATTGCCTGTTCCTACATAAAGGTTTTCAGCTATAATACTTCTACCAATTAGGGCAGATGATGCTTCATCAAACCCAGCAGCATTACGTACTAAACTAGGATATTTAGCTTTAACTTCTTTAAGAAAAATATGCTTACTGCCTTTTCCTTTTTTAATTTGGTTGTATTGTTCTTGTAATGTTTTCATTTATTCTCCTTTTAATAAGTCTTTTATATCTTTTATATAATCTAATACTAGATCTGTTGGTTTTATAACTGAAAATGAAGTTGGGTTTTCTGTGTAATAATCTCCTGTTTCATTTTTAGCATTGCTTAACATCTTATAAATATCATTAAGTTGTTGTTCAATTACATCAAAGGCAGCTATTCTTTCTTGCTGGAATGATTTTACATCGTCAGCTTCAAATAACTGTTTAACTTCTAAACCTGATCCTTTAATCTTTTTTGGTACTAAACTATATTTAAATTGTTTTATATATGCATTATCTTTAACTCCATCTTCACTTGCCTTAGGACCAGGTCCTAAGGTTGCACCTACTCCTTCTTTAACCCCATTTATAAAATCATCTGATACTGCAAATAATCGTGCTTTACCATTTTCTAAATCTGTTACTTCAATATCTTCTATATTATACTTTAATTCTAAATCTTTAGCTATATTATTTAATTTATCTACAGCGGCCGCAGCACTTTTTCTTCTAATTTGACCTGTCATTGTTTCTTTACCTAATGCAATTGATGAACCACCTGCTCCTATACTATAATCAATATAAACATTTAAAAAATTAGAGTGGTTTTTATCCCTTACAAATCTAGGTTCTGATATTCTAACTTGGGAATCTTCGTTTATTTTTTTCTTTTTTTTCTTTCTAAAAGCATAGGGAGTTGCGTATTGCATCCCTGTACCACCTGTAAATGAAGCAGATCCTGCTCCTCCCCCAGTTGTAGACATTTCATCTAATTCTTCTTCTGTAAGTTGTCCTTTTAATTGAGCATAAAATGCTGGGTATTCTTTTCTTAAATGTGTTCTAAACTTATTAAACACCTTTCTCTGTTCATCATATATTCCTCTTAACACTTCATCATCTCTAACAGACTCACCTTTTACTAAATCATTAGCAGCGTCCCTTGATAGTTTTAACTGTTTGATTAATTCTGAAAATGATGGTAATTTAACAATTTTATGTCCAATACCCCCACCTTCAGAAGTAGATTCATATTTAAAATAAGTATCACCATCATCAGATATAAAATCTTTAGGATGCCATTTACCGTATTTTTTTTCAATCCAATCTTTTAATTTTGGATCAACATCTCTATTTTCGGTTATACTTTGATATATTTTATTTACTATATTACCCATTTGATTTTGTTAATTCTTCTAATAATGAATGATATTGTAACAAATCAACTAAGTGATCACTTTTAATAGTTGTTTTTTTATTTAACTCACTAATTAAAGAAATAACTTCATTTAACTTAATCTTAATTACTTTACTTTTTGTTTTAGTAATTTGAGATTTAATTGATTCTTTAATAAAAAGAACTTCTTTATTATAAAATTCTTTTAATGATGGTGTATTATCTACAGACTCAATAAATTCTTTAAGAATATTTTTTTGTCTAGAATTTAATGTTGAGTATTTATCATTAAATTTTTCTAATAGTACATAATATGTTAATGTGCGAATATCTTTATCTTGAGACTTAAACTCTTCAATTACATCTTCTTTGATATTATTTCTATCTACATTTTTAGATGTTAAATATTCTAACAATGTAACTTTATTATCTATAATTTGGTTTGGGTCTATTAATTTTTCTGTGTTATATGTTTCTAATAAAGTATATAATGAAGCCTGGGCCTTATAATCCTTAAGTTTTGTTTTAAATAAATCCTCAACATTATAATGAGATTTAAGTTCCTTTATAAGGTTATATTTTTCTTTTCTAATTCTAGTTCTATTAAGTCTTTTTGAAGATTCTAATATTGCATCTAAAACCGTATTGGCTTTAGTACTATCTAAATTTTTGGATTTAAATATAGTTTCATACAATTTATATTCTTTCCCTAACTCAGTATTTACAAAGTGGGATTTTATAATGTTAATAGCTGGTGAGTCTTTTCCTGACAGGGTTTCTGAGGTAATTTTTCTTACTATTACTTCGAATAAAATGCCTGTATTCCTGAATTTTGAATGTTTTATATACATCAATCAATATTTTTTTATAAATATACTAAAATTATTGTTCCTTAATATTTGACTCGTCAAGAAGCGAACTTTTTGCGGGTTTGTCTTCAAATACTAACTTTTTACCCGTAGGGATAGATTTTAACATGGATTGATGCTTTGCAAAGTGACTATTATTTTCTAAAGCCATACCACTTTTGTTTGTATCATTGTAATCCTTTTTCATACCTTTAGCACCTAATCTATCTTTTCCAAAATTATCATCTTGTGTATTTCTCTTAGAAGCTTTTTCTTTTGGTCTACCTAATACATCTTTATCTCCATCTTTATCATATGTTTCAGGTTTAGGTACACCTCCTGGATCTGAGTACATTCTTCCTTTACCATATAGCGAAGCTAAATCATGGGGTGTACCATATGATTTACCAGTTGCAACAGGATCATTACCTTCTGCTACTATTTGGTCTATTCTAAATTTACGTTTAGCATCTTCTCTAATTAAATCTCTAAAGTCATCATATTGATCTTCACTTAAGTGGAATAAATGATCATATATAAAGTCAGATGGAAATAAGTTAGTTTCAGTCATTTGAGCTGCTAAATCCATTTTTTCTTTCATTAATGCTACCCTTTCTTGATCATATATGATTGATGGAGTAGTTAATGATAGTTCAAAATTAGCTAATTGTTCATCTCTATAACCCTGAGTGTATAAGTGGACTAACCCTATTTTATATAATTCTGATACTATAATTCTTTGTATTCTTTCAATAGTACGTGCAAATCTAATATCTTGAGCTGCTAATGTTGCTTTACCATCAGTATTTTCATCATATCCCAAAAATGCTTTTGGTACTTTTAAAGCAGCAAATAATTTATCTCTTAAATATTCAACATCAGCAATACCATCCCACTGTAATCCATTTGCACTTTCAATTTTAGTACTTGAATCATTACCTCTAACCGGGATATAATAATCTTCTAAGAGATTCTGCATATTATATCTTAAATTATACTCTCCAGTTTTTTCATCTACATGAGGGGTACGTTTAAGTTTGCTTAATGTTTTTTCCATAAAGGCATCTACCTCATTTGGAGGTATTGACCCAACATTCATGTAAAAAATACGTTTTTCAGGTGCACGAACAATTCTATGGATTAACATAGCATCTTCCATTAAAACATATTGTTTAAATAATTTACGAGCAGGCTCTATATATGATCTACCATAAGGTAAAAAGTTCATATCTGTTAATAGACGGAAATGAGCCATTTCATAATTATCAAATATAATAGAGCGGGAATTATTAACCCCAGCATTAGGTACACTCATCATACCATAATCTGATGCTGATACTCCTTCTGGGTCAAACCTAAATTTAACTTCAGATGGGTTTTCATTATCCCCTTCCATTCTTTCAATGTGAAAAGCAGTATAAGGTATTACGTTATATACTCCATATTTTTCAGCTATTTCTAATTTTAAGAAAAAATCTCCGTATTTAGCTAAATTCCTAACCCAAGGCCAAAGATTAAATTCAATATTTAAAACATCATAAAATAAATTATATAATATTTTTTGGATATCTTCATCTGGGGATTTAATTTGTAGCACCTCACCCATATCGTTTTTAAGGGTAGATTCATCAGCTATAATATCTAAAGCAGAGGCAACAATAGCATCTGTATCCATTGCGTCATATTCTGAATATAACATAGGTCTTAAGTATTGGTAGTTAAAACCAGCTTGTTGACCGTATAATGATGTTGAAGAGTTTGAATAGATTCTATTAAATCTATCTACTAGTGAGTTTGTTTCAATTTCTCCACTTTGTTGGATTTTGTTAACATCGAAAACTTTAAGTTGACTGCCCCCCACATTACGAATTATCACGTCTGTGGAAAATAACCTTCTTAATCTTGGGAATAAACCTGTATCTGCCATTTTATTTATTTATAAATATTATAATAACCATCCTATATCATGAGACTTACCATTTATTTTCATCTCATATGGATTTTCAATTGAAGTATTTGCGGAGTGACCCCCACTATATGTTACTTTATTAGATTTTACACCACCTAATGTTGCTCTTGTCATATCTAAACTTTGTTGTTGAAACTTTAATGAAGTATCTCGTAGGAACATACCAATCCCAAATGACATAACCAAGTCATCGTTATAACCTGTTTGAGCTTCAGGCCTTCCATTTTTCCAAATGAATACTTTCATTTCTTCAATTAGTCTTTTTGAACGTATTGTTACTGATCTATCGCCTACAAACTCTCTAAATTTGTTAATACATAAGGGTCTTGTTCTCATTGACATTGTAAAACCAGGAACCATTTCTGAGTTGCCTTCAAACACTCTTAAAAAAGACTCTGCTGTTAAAGCATCTGATTTTGGAGATTGGTATAAATTTCTATACCCTCTTTCTTGTATCGCATCTAAGGTTGCCCATCCAATATTAGCATTTTCAACTACTAACATAGCATTATTAAATTCTGTAGCTAAACCTGTTAAAAAATAACCAAATTCTTTAGGTGGCATTTGCCCTTTATATTCTGCTACTTGTGTATTTGTAGCTATATCCATTACATGACAGGCTGAATAGTCTTTACCATCACCACGCGCTACATCAGCTACAACCATATATTCTCTAGAATAATCTGCTGCTTCCCAAATCCATAGATTTTGATCAACACCTCTCCTTTCCATAGGATCTTTGATTGTTGTTTCAGTTAAAAAATCAATCCACTCAGAATAAAAAACAATATCACCTGATGTGCTAAAATCACAATCACATTCTTGTGCTGCTAATCTAGGATCACCTAGTAAGGAGTCTTGTTCATCTCTCCATGTTTGGTTTCTTTCAGGATGAACATACCAAGGTAGTTTGATTGGGAGAAATTGGTTTTCTTTTGCTTCAGCATTAACCCAAGTTTTATGGAACCAATTACCAGTACCATAAGGTGTTGATAATACAATAGCACCACCACCTGTAGCTAGAGTTTGTTGAGCTGATGTCCATATTTCTCCAATATTTTCAATAAAAGCTGCTTCATCTACTAAGAGTAATGAAACGGCTTCTGATCTACCAGCATCACTACTTGCAGATGTTGCTTTGATTATTGATCCATTACTAAGTCGAAGTGATAATTTATTGTTTTCTTCGGCTTTTATAGATAGCCAAGAAGGTAAATTGTCATACATAAATTTTACCTTTGTAACCATGTTACGCGCTGTCTCTTGCTTTGTCGCAATACATAACACGTTTTTATCCTTATGAAACAACATTAACCATAAAGAATAACCTGCAGATAGAGTTGATATACCTAACTGTCTAGATTTTAAAATTATTGAATATGGGTTATCTCTAACTAAATGTAAAGCTTTTTCTTGAAAAGGGTAAAGGCCAAATTGAATTCTACCTCTTTGTGGGTGTTGTATAAAACAGTATTTTTTCATAAAATGAGCTGGATCTTTAGCACATCTTAAATATTCTTGTCTTATTATTTTTTTTAAATCTTCAGCCATCTATTGTTTACCTATTTTCATATAATAACTACCTGATATGATAGGTTCAAAATTTTCATTAACACCTATTCCTAAACCATATATATTTTTTCTTTTTGATTTATATAATATTCCTCCACCTAAATAATTAATTTGTGATGATTTACCAGCTACATTTAAACCCCAATAAAACTCTCTATTATTAAGATAAATTTCCTGAGTTAGTGTTGTTGTAGGGATTAATATATCTGATTTTATTTGTCTTGAAAATATTTTATTTTGTGAAATTGTGTCTGTTACAGTTACAACTCCTAAAGAATCTAATACAATTTTATCTACATAAACATTTTTAGCGTAGTATTCTTTTAATACTTCTAATGTATCTATAGGAGTATTTATTATAATAGTATCATTTTCATATACTGTTACTACTTTTTCTATCCATTTAGGTACATATTCTATTTTATTAATAGTAATAGTATCCCATTTAGTTTCAACCTTTGTTATAATTGTAGGCTCACTAATAGTAGTATCAGAAGAACAACTCCTTTGTAATAAAAGGAGTACAACTAAAACTACAATGAGTAGAAATTGAATATTTTTAAAGAAGACCTTCAAGTTCTTTTTTAATTTTAGTTAATTCTCTTAAACGATCCGTAAGCTTTTGCTTTTCAGAACCTTCAGCATTTTTCCACTTTTTTACTACTTTTTTCATTTCAGCAGATGTTTGTTGAAGTTTTGACGCCAATTTAGATACTGAGTCTCCTTTTTTAGCTCCCTTTATAGCTTTCTTATCCATTACATCCTCATCATCTTCATCTTCTTCTTTCATAAGGTCTTGAGTTTTTTCTAATTCCTTATTTAGGTCAGCTTGTGCGTCGGCTTTAGCACTAATTTCATCTGCAGATTCTGCTTCTAACAGTTCAAGGATTTCTTCTTTAATTGATGCTTTTAATTCTGATTTCTTCATTAGAGTATTTTTGTTATAAATATCACAAAGAAATTGATTGTTTAACTAACTTTATACGTTCCTCTGTTGAACCTTTTATTTCAATTAAGTTTTTTATCTTATGTCTGTATTTAATAATTAAAAGTTGTATGTTTTGATCAATTAATTTTCTATATTCAGCATTGGTTTCTCTAACACCATTATTTTCTATATCAACACCTTCAGGTGAAACATAAAATATATAATCATATTCATCCAACATATTACTAGCAAATGAGCAAAAATCATCTGCTTCCATATAATTCATAGACTTAGAACATTTAGCAAACGCCATTACATCAATAATAGTTCTATCTGTTATAATATTATTTTGCATTAATTCACTAGCCCTTTCAGCTAAAAATACAGACTGACCTTTTACGGTACTATCTGTGTTCAATGGGATTCCCATTTCCATGAGATATTTAGAACGTTCTGTTCTAAATTTATAATTTTTTAATTCTGGTAATTCAGATAAAGCATTAACTAAAGTTGTTTTACCTACTGACATTGTTCCACAAAAACCTATTTTCATAACTTACTTATTTTATTTCCAAATATAAATAAAACTTTGATGGTATCCAACTTCAACAAAGTGATTATTATATCCTTTTGATATTATTGATTTTACAAATTCTAATCTTTTTTTATTTCTATCTTCTGTTGAGATTGTAATATCTTCATGATATTCAATAAAAATTTTTGAAATTTTATCATATATAGCCTTAATAATTTGGGGCATAATTTCAATTTCATGTCCTTCAATATCAACTTTCATATAATCAATGTGTGAGATTTTATTAGAATACATAAAATTTTCTAGAGTAATACAAGGACGAGAAACATTATCAGTCCAATCAGGCCATTTAGGTATGTCTATTTCTCCATCATAGTCTGCAATTGCTAAATTAAAATTCTCCCATTTATCTGATTTATTCATTTCTAATGCCTCGTACACTCCTGGGTCAGGTTCAATGCAATATAATTTAGAGGCCCCTGATAATTCTGCTCTTAAAGCTGATAGTCCTATATTTGCTCCTAAATCTAAATAAACGTCACCGGGTTGAACACCAGGCCCATATTTATTTAACTCATCATGGATTAAATTTCCCCAAGCCATAGCACCTTCCCAACCATAATTAATACCTACATCTTGATGTCCTTTACTAACATCCCAGCTTGACATATCTATTAATTTTCCTTCTTTTGTGTAAAATTGTTTACCGTTTCTTATCATTATATACTATATCTTTCTGTGCCCAACATTATTTTTAATACGTTTTCGGGGATTGCTGATTCTACATACGGATCTAACTTAGCTATTGCTTGGGTAACATCTTGTGCTATAATTGGCACTGTTTTAATTGTTCCTCTATCAACATATCTACACTCATATAATAAATTATCTTTTATTTTAGATAAACCCAATAATTTTATTTCTAATATCGCTGTGTTTATATTTATTTCCTGTAAAGAAGCTGCTAATTCTTGGTCTTCCTGTTTATATTTTTTTCTAATACTCATAATTAAAATGGTAATTTTTTTGGATCTAATTGTGAAGATCCCATTCCTATTCTATAACTATCACTATCAAAGTGCTGTGTTGATACTTCAAATATACAACTTCCCTCTTCAAGAGCCAACATTTGGTGGGGTTGTCCTGGCATTAAATGTATACAATCTCCTTCTGTTACTTCAATTGATTTATGCTCAGCATCCTCAGTATCGATATATTTGTACAAAAATTTTCCTTTAGAGATATACCATGCTTCATCTTTTAATAAATGGTAATGCATTGAAAATGATTTATCCTTTTTAAATACTAATAACTTACCACAATAAAGTTCATTATTAATTATCCACAACTCATGACCCCATGCTTTTTCGTGAATTTCTCCTTTATATGGTATTGCTTCTAATGTGTGATCTCTCATATTAGTGTCTTGATGTTCCTTTTCCTGCTGATGTTTTGTACCAAGGTAAACCTTCTCTTTCCTTCATTATATCCTTAAACTCTTCTTCAGAATATTCAATTCCACTTAAAAAATAACCTTTTTTAAACTCTGATTGTTTGTTAATGGGTACTATTGCGGGTGAATCGTACCTATGATGTTTGAAATGTTCCTCACCTTCTAATCTAATCAAATAATGTCTAGCTCCTTTATATTTAATTACTTTTTCTTCATAAAATTTACTGCTCATGATTTTATTTATTTAATTTGTTAGTATTTTCTTTGGGCATTGTTAACCCTCCTATAGTATGTATTTTATCATCTTCTTCAGACCATGGTCCAGGTTTATCTGCCCATTCTAAAAAATCATATATTTCTTTTTCATCTTTTAATAACTGTTCTGCTACTAATGTTCCTTGTGCTCCTGATACTGTAATTCCTCTTGCACTTAATGCATCACCTACAAAATGAATATTTGGATATTTTGTTAAACTTAAATTATTATAATCTACTAATGGTTCAGGTGACAAATATTTTACTTCAGGTACATAAATACCCCAATCATCTTTAAGTGTTGGAAATACTTTTTTCATGTCATTAATAAAATCTTCTATATAATCATAATAACCTTGAAATGCATCTTTAACTTGATCTAAGGATTCAATAGACATAGCATCAACTTTAATACCTTCACTAGTCATTCCTGCTTCACGAGTAGGAGAATAATATAAACCTGAGTGAGCTTTACGAGCAAATCTACCTATCCCCTTACTAGTATCCAACCAAGACTCATTTACAGCTTTAACTAATTCTCTTGACCAATCAAATGGTTTATCAATACCCTGAATTTCCATTAAAATGCCAAAGTTAGTCATATCATTCCTATGCTCTTCTCCTTTTTTAGCATGTCCGTTGTAACTAACATCTCCATACGTTTGCTCAACGGCAACATATGCTGCATTGTTATTTGTACAGAAAGAGCGTAGTGATACTCCTTTGTCTTCGAATTTACGATATAATTTGAAATCATAGCTTATGTCAATTAATTTTTGGAAGTGTTTTTGTGGTGCTTCAAATCTAACACCTATTTGTACTGGTTTTGGTTCAGTTGGTAAATCATATTTTTCAGCTAATTGTTTACCAAAATCAATACCTGATTTACCTACACCAAAGATAAGTTTATCATATTCTATTGAATTCATACTAACCCATTGTAAATCTCCTGGTAGTTCTTTACTATCCATTTCGGCTACTTTAGGATAAAACACTTTATTATTATCGAAATCAATATCTGATACTTTAGTTTCCCATAAAAATTCAACCCCACCTTCTACTAAAAAGTCATACCAATTTTTACCTATTTCATGTAGATAATCAGTACCAACATGCCATACTGGGAATAATCTTAGCCCAAAATATGGTTTAATAAAATCTGGCTCTGCAACTGGATTTGAACATTGTACTTCTTCTGGTTTGGGGTGGAAACGTTTAAAATTATCAATCACCTGATCAAATAATTCCATTGATTTTTCTTCACCTACATATTTACTTAATTGACCACCAATTGAAGTGTGGTAGGTTAATTTACCATCAGACCAACCTCCTGCTCCTAGGAAACCTGTCATTACTTCTTCATATGGTCTTAAATATGGATCTTTACCCATATCAATAATGGTAATTTTACCTTTATAACCTTCATCAATTAGTTTAGTAGCAGCATTTACATTTGCTACTCCGGCACCTATCATTACTACTTTATTATTCATCTAGACTTTTATTTTATGTGTTATTAATATACGAAAAAAAAATGTGACCTCCAAATAGGAGGCCACAGATCTCAAAATTTATTTTATATAATCGCTCGGCTATGAATCGAACTGTAAGTTTATTATGTTATGGTGCTGGTGCAGTTGAAAATGCAAGTGTATCGTTTTTTAAAATACCATATCCTGATAATAACATAACACCAGCAGCTAATTCATCTGGGGTAGATTGAATAACTGTTCCTATACTACCAGCCCCACCAACTTCTCCAATTTTTATACCTAATATTTTACCAACAAATTGACCTAAAGTTCCTACAGCAACATCCCAATGTACTCTACCCCCAGCATCGTTTGTATTTACTCCTAAGAATTCATTTGCAGGTACTATAACATTGTAATTATCTGTACTTGGGATTACTTGTCCAGGTAATTTTGAAACTGTTGATGGATTTCCATTTCCTCTAAATCCTACTTGAGCAAAATTTTCAGCCCAATCAACTGAACCTAAATTACCACCTTGATCTACATATTCAGGTAAATCAACACACCCTAAAGCAAATCTACTCTTTCCAATTGGAAAATTAGCTGGAAAGCCATTACAAGGACCTTGAAATTGAGTATTAGTACCTGCTTGTATCGGTGCTGATCCAGCCATTTCATTATCTATTTGTAAGCCTCCTCCTATACTGCTATTATTAGCATAGTTTGGTGTGTCTATTACAAAATGTAATTCTTGATTTACGGTATATAATCCAGAGGCGTCATTAAAATTACTCCAAAGACCTATACCTGTATTAGTTTGGAAATCTCCTGTATCTACATACAATCCACTAAATATATGATATTTCATTTTTTATTGTTTTAATTATAAATATATTATTTTTTAGTAATCATAATCATCATCATCATAATCATCATAATCCTCTTCATCATATGTATCATCTTCAAATTCAGGCTCATAATCAAACATACCACCTACTGTATTTTTAGTATATTTACCTTGTCTAGATTCAATATGATCTAAAATAGCATCTAAAACATCTTTAATTGTTTGCTCATAATTAGTTCCTTTTTTAAATAAAGCACTGACTAATGATCTAAGAGGATGGTTTGCATTAACTAAAAATGAATGTGCTGGTCCTGCTGTTTCAGTTCCATACCCTGTATGATATTCATCTCCATCATTATAATAACGGTAAACTATTCTATTAATAGCTCTTAACATTTCACCTTCTACAGTTTCAGCATCTCCTTGTCCCGGAACTAATTCATTATAAAGAGGTTCATTCCTATCTTCTAATTCTTTACCTACGAATTCGTTTAGTTTACCTTCAGCCAAATATTTTTTTAAATCGAAATCTTTCATTTTATTCTATTTTAACAATCGCAACATGGGCAATCACAAGATTTTCCACAATTACATTTTGTACAATTACATTTGTTCATTTTTATATATTTTAAGTTTTAAATTCCCAGTGCCTTTGATTACTCTATGCCATTGGTGTCTAGCTATAAATATACGTTCTTGAAGTGAAGATGGTAAAGAATTATCAAGTTGTAAACCCCAATCAGTTTCTCCTATAATTTCAACTACTCTGTCTTCATCATCACGATGCCAAAGTAATTCTATAGGATCAATTGATTCATTAAATTGTCTTAGAATATAATCATCTGTAACTTCTAAGTCAATGTAGGGTTTACCAGAATCCAGAGAAACTTGATTTGAGTCCGAGTAATTTTGCATATCTAGGTAATCTACAGCTCCAATAGCCTGCTTTAGTTCTGTCTTTTTTCTGTGAGCATTTATGTCTTGCAGCAAATGCAGCACGTGCTTTTGAGTCATTTATTTTAGCTCTTAAACCACCAGATCCAAATCTGACAGTTTTAATCTTTTTAGTTTTAGGATCTTTAACATATACCTTATATGCTTTTCCTCCTGAGGATGAACGCATTGGTTTTCCTATTGGTCTATTATCTTTTTTCTTAGCTTTTTTCTTTTTAGCTTCTAAAATATTAATTATTCTTTCTTCAATAGATTCATATTCCATATTATCCATTTCATCACGAACCCATTCTTTTTCATTATCACCTAATTGATCATAGTCCATTCCGAATTCCATATTTGCTAACTCATCTTCAAGATCCATTTGCTCATTTAATTCAATAGGAAAATCTAATGGTACTTTTTTATTTTCAGCTAATTCAAATTTATCGAATTTATTTAAATCGTTTAAACTTTTTAATTCAACTCTTTTACCATCACTATCTAACCCATAAACTGTAGCATCATATTTACCAAATCCATCTGAGCGTACTCCTTTAAGTTTTTGTTTTAATTCTGCTCCTGCTCTACGTTTACTAACTGTTGAGATTCGTTCTAATAGACCATAATGACCTAAATTTGTTTCTGTAAGTAAAGCTAAATCATCTTCATTAGTAAACTCTAAAATGCCTCTACTATATAAAGATCTTGCTTCTGCAAATAAATCAAAATAAGCACGTGAGCCTGCACGGTATAGATGCTCAGTAAGCGGTTTATTAGTGTCTATATGGTGTTTTAAACCCTCAGACAATATAGCACGCGGTGCTAAATTTTCATTTAACATTAACGTTGATTTATTAGTATCACAAGTATTACATCCGCAGTTACACATATTGTTTTATTTTATTTTTTAACCCCAAATTTTATCAAAATTAATTCTAATTGCACTTTGTTTTACTTCAAAGTCTTTCATTAATTCATCACTATTTTTTAACTCGTCAAAATTAATTTGAAAGAATTTAATATCCCCATTATCCTTTACATTAGCTAAATGATTACCATCTCCTGGTTTTCTATCTAATTTTGGTTTTAAAAGTTGTATTGCCATCTTTCTCCCCATATCCTGAGGGCTATCTGAATCTTCTAAATTTAATGTATTGTATACTCTATCTACATTAGATTTAATATTTTTAAATAAAGGATATTCATCTACTAAATCACTATTTTTATTTAAAAGGTTTTTAAACTCTTTTACTTTTTCCATAGCAGCCGTAAGTTGAAATCCTCTAAAATTAGTTGGATTTACTGTTTTTGGCAATTCACCCTCACCATCAAAAACACTTACTAGAGCACTAAACCCAAATATAAGTGAAAGTAATGATAAATTTTCTTTATCAGCTCCAAATCTTCCTAAACCGTGTAAACCTTTATTAGTGCTCCAAGATTTAACCTCTACTCCCTGATTGTTAAAATATAAATCCGGGTCATCTTTTTCTCTACCTTCTGTTACTTTAGCACTATTTGAAAAATGATATAACCAATATAATGCAATTTCTCCATTCCCCACACCTAAAGAACCAGCACTACCTATTTCTTTTCCTACTTTTGGAGGTTTAACAGGGTATAATTTAGTAAATAATTCTTTATCTTCAGAGCTAACTGCTATACTAAATGTAGAATTTTTATAGGGATATTTACTCTTAGGTTTTGGAATTGGTTTATCTTTGTAATCTTTACCATATATAGCATATCTAATAGTATCATTATATGTTTCAGACCCCCCAGAAGGTTGTGATGTTTCAACATCAATTTCTATTTCTTCTTCTGCTTCCGTTACAGTTTTAATTAATTCAAATAACATATCTTTATCCTTAGGATCACTCATATCAGGATACCCTTTAGGAAATTTATATGCTATTTTGTGTAAATATTTTGTTATATTATCCATTATACATCTATATCAATGTTATCATCTACCTCAACATCTACATCTTCTCCACCACCTTCAACAGCATCAGTATCAGCCTTTACACCATATCTTAAAATACGTGCAATAGCTTCTGTTGCTCTTTCTTCTTCTGGTAGATTTAATAAGTAATATCTTTTACCTTCTACTTGAGCTATCCAACTTGTTCTTGAATATGTTAAATAAAAATCTTGGTCATTTTTTAAATTTATTCTAAAAGTTGATGGTTTTGGGGCAACCCAATCAATTGATGATAAGAAAGAATCAAATTCATGAGTTAACAAGTCAACAATAACAGCTTTTAACTCTGGAAATTTCGTTAATTCGTCATATTCCACAGCAGCTGCTTCTGCTTGCTTCTTGTTACCAACAACAGTTGGGACAAGTAATCTTATCTTTTCCCTTAATTCTGCTGATGTCATGTTATTTTTGTTTTGCTGTTGGGCCTTTACCTCCGCCTTTTGCTTTATATGATGCTACTGCACCTGCAATTGCTTTAGCTGCCTTACTAGATTTACCTTGTTTTTTAATTTTATTAACTAAAGTATCATATGATTCATTTTTAGGTTTTTCATCTTTAGCATCCATGGCTTTATCAAAAAATCCTTTAGGCAAACCTTCTTTTAAATCTTTAGCTAATTTTTCTGCTATTGAACTATACTTAGAAGCAGATTCATTTACTGCTGCATCTGGGTAATATTCTGCAGGTCCTATTCTTAATTTACTTTTATCAGTAACACCTGTATCAAACCAAGATCTAATAGCATCATCAACATTTCTACCACCTAAGAAAAAGCTTAGTAAACTTTCTAAACCTTTAGGTCCTTCTGCTACCCAAGCATCAAATTCTTCTTCATTATCCCACTCAAATTTATCATCAGATGTAAATTGATATGTTGGTTTATTTTGTAAGTTAGACATTGCAAATGCAGTTCCACTACCTTCATGACCTCCATAATGTGATTCAAGAAGTGAAACAACATCTTTAGAAGGTGTTTCTTTATATTTAAAATAAATAGTATATCTTTTTTTATTATTATTATAATCTGTTAAATATACTGTTTTTTTAGCAAATGATTTTCCGTTGTAGGCACGGCGCCATTTATTCATGTTCATAGCTTCTTCTATTGGTTTTTTACTTTCCTCAAAGGCTCCTGAGGCATATTCTCTTCCTACTGATTCATCACCTAATTCATTAGGTGTGTATAATGACGCTTGAAATCCTGTATCACCATCTGTGCCTAGTTGACCTATTTCTTCATCTACTACGTCTGTAGCTACATCAACTACAGCGTCAATTTTTGGTTCTTTAAGTTCAAATTCAAGATAATGCTTTGCACCTGATATATTATTTTTAGCTGTTGTGATTTTTGATTGCCACCAAGCTGGAAAATCAATTTCTCCCATACCTTCTAAATCATCCATCATTTTATATAATTCCATAGCATAACTACCAATATGGTAAAGCTCTGCTTTAAGCATTCCGGGTTCATTGTCTTCATGGCCTAAATCAATATCTTCTTTTACTTTGTATAAAAGTTTATGACCATCAAGTTCTAATTTACCACTTTGATGAAGTTTATCCATATCATCTTGGGATAAATCTAATGTAGATCCTGGTGCTTCGTTTATTTCTTTGGCTTCATCATCGGCTATATCTTTTAAATAACTAAGTACTCTTCCAAATTTTTGATTTTTAGAATAATCTTTTTGTTCTTTATCTTGTATAGAATTAAAAATCCCAAGCATTGCTTTTGCAAATCCTTGGGGGTCTTTAATATCATTAGCAAATTTCTGGATGATTGATGTAGGTAATTCTACTTCATTCATTCTGCCTTTATTTTTTAAATCATTATAGGCTTTATCAAGATTACCATCATATAATCTATCAACAATTTGCTTACCTAATGCTTCTAATTCACTATTGTTTAATGAGTGTGGTCTACCAAAACCTTCTAAATAAAATTGGCCTATATCTTCATAATCATAAGTAAAATCTTTTCCCAACGGAATTGATGAGTCTAATTCTTTTATGTTTTTTTCAATAGCAGCACCACGTTTTTCTTCATAGTCTGATAGTTTACCATCCTTATTTAAATCGGCTTTTTTAGGATTTTTTAATGCATCTTTAATCAACTCTGTTAAATTAGGATCTCTCATTTCTTTTGTTTGTTTTTTAGCCATATTAGTAGCACGCCCATACATAACTGCCTCAGCATCTTTACCATATTTTTTAACAAGGTCACGTTTGTTACCTTTCATATTCATTATGATATCTTCCCTCTTTTTGAGTTCAGCTTTAGACAGTTTACGCTCGTTCATTCCTATTTGTGGTTTCTTTTGAAATCAGCAGATAAGTTTTTAATTTTATTAGCAGCAGATCTACATCTACCTTTTGCGGCAGCGCTTGTTTTTTCTAATTCTGCTTCAATTAATAATACTTGTTCTTTAATTCCTTCTAATAATTCTTTTGTGTCCATTTTTATAAATTTTATTTGTTAATAACTAGTTTTTATTTATTTTATTAATCCTGCTAATTTTGAAAATCTAGATAATGATTCATCTAATGCAAATCCAATTTCAGCATCTTCAGCTGGATTATCTTTTGTTACATTAACTATACTATCAGAGTCAATTTCATCACCACCAGAACCAACGAATCTTTCAGGATCCATTCCTTGTTCTTCATTAGTAGCTACAACGTGTGCTCTAGTATAATAAGTAATTGTATTTCCTATTTGATCCATCAGTTTTTCATCACCTAAAGCTTTAGCTTCAGATTGTGCCTTTGTTAAAAGACCTAATATAGCTGCTACGTCAGAATCTTCACCTGCTAATTCTGAATCTACTTCAATTTCTGATTTAGATGATTCATCGTCAATATTAACATCATCTTCAATATCTACGTTAACATCTTCATTATCCTCAACATCAATATCTTCATTATCTTCAACATCAACATCTTCAGCCTCATTAACATCATCCTTAAAATCTTTTTTAAGTTTAGCTAATTTTTCTTCGTTGTCTTTAATATCTTTTTCAAGATTTTTTATATGGTCTCTATCATCACGAATAGCACCCTCCATACGTTTTTGCTCTTCGCTGTTTCCTTTTTTAGAATCTTCAGCTTCAGCTAAAAACTGACTTTTGATGATTTCTTTTAATTCCGATTTTTTCATTATATTTGTATTTTTCTGTTGATTAATTTTATTATAAATATGTAAAAATTATTTCTCATACGTTCCTTTTCGATATTTTGCGGATTTTGTATTTTTTACAAATTGTTTTCCTTTTTTACTACTCCTAACCTTCTTAGCTACTGTAGCTTTTCTTTCTGCTTTTGTTAGAGATTGAGCTTTCTTTTTAGGCAAACATCTAGTAGTTGCTTTGCCTTTTTTCATGGTACCACAATCACCAGCTATATTACCAGAAGTGTTAATACGCACCCAGTTTTCTTTTTTAAACCAGTCACGTAGTGATTCTTGTACTATTTCATATACTCTATCTTCTGTTATCATGATACTGCGTCTTGGACAACATTTTTAATTATATTAGATACTTCTGTGCCTTTAACTGCTGCCTTTAAACCATATAACCCACCTTTAAGATAACCTGCTTTTTTAATATAACTAACAGCGTTACCACCTGCTTGACCTGCCATAAGAAGAATAACAATAGCATATAATATATCTGCTATCATTTTTTTCTTTTTTTCATTTTTAGTAAACATACCTACTATTCGTTTAATTGGTGCTTTAAATGCTTCTTCATTTTTATGAGTAAAATCATAAATTTTCTTAGCTGCTTCTTCACCTTTACCAAAGTCACGTTTAGCAAATTGATTTTTAGCAAATTTAGAAAGCATATTAGCTACTGTATTTGATAATAAAATATATCCTATAATACCAACTATACCTGCTACTTCATTGAGTTCTTTATCTGATTTTTGGATATCTTCTTTATGATCCTCTAATTCATCTTTAATTTCAGCAGCTAACTTATCACCAAATGCATCTAATTCAGCACCAAATTGATCTTCTTCACTTTCAAATAGCCTACCTTCAGATAAATATTTTTTTAAATCGAAATTATTCATTTATTTTTTCTTTTTTTTACCACTCATTGTACCATTACACACTTTTACAGCACGACCTGATAAATAAGCTGATGATTTTTCACCTGCAGCCATTCTACGTTTACGATATGCTTCACCTTTTTTACATAGTTTTTCTTGGAGGTTTTTCCCTAATTCAATAGTTTCTTTAATATCTTTTATTGCTTCTTTTAAACTACCTAATTGTTCAATTGCTCTATTAAGATCTCGTTTTGCTTCATCTTCACTAACACCTCTATATTTAGCTATGCTTTTAATAGCTCTCATAGCAATACGTTTTTCTTCGGTTGAAGCACTTTCATCTATTGATTCTTTAGTATTTATCCTATCTTCAGAATCTACGGCATAACTACCATCGTCTTGTTCTAATTCTCTGCTATCTACCATTAAAGTATTCCAATCTACCTCTCCTGTGTCATCATCCCTATCTACTATAAATACCCACTTGTCATCATTTGATATTGCAAATAAATCATCATCACCTTCAGATTCTTGTTTAAATTTTAAATTAGTAAGTGTTTTATTACCATGATGGTTAGTTCCTCTCCATCTAATAGTAACATTATCAAGATCACTTATATTGTCAATTATTACTTCTTTATCTTCTGTTTTTCCAGGTGCTGTATTTATAGCAGTTCTAGTTTTATATGAATTTTTTCCTATTTTTTTACCTTCAGCTATTGCTTGGTCATAAGTCATTTCTTTTCTACCTGATAGTTTAGCAATTGCTTTATCAATACGATTTAATTTACTACCATATTCATCAGCAATGGGCCCACCTTCTGGCTCAGCTTCTTGCTCCATATCGCGCATTAATTGTTCCCTTTCTTTTTTAAGAAATCTAAGCTTAGTATCATTATTATTACCACTACGAGCTTTTTTAACAGCATCACCATATTCTTTACCAAAATCTGGTTTTGATAATTCTCTTTCTGTTCTACCTCTAGCTGCTCTCATTTTTACAAGAACTGGATCATTAATATCCATTTCATTAACTGATTTGTATAAGGAAAGTAATCTTTTAAGTTCATTTTGAACCAACATTTCGGTTTCAGAAGTTAAAGGTTCACCATTTGCTTCACCACTATCTAAAATTTCTTCTGCATCCTTAATTTGTTTCATAATACCTGCTTTACTCATTCCTTCATTCATCGGGAAATCTGCTATATTAAATTGGAATTTGATTTTTGGGTACCATGCTCTATCATCATCAATATCCATTTCATACCAATTTGATTCTGATTCTATTTCAAATCCTTTATCTTCAACCCACTTTAATGCTTTATTCCAATCATTAGGATCAAGTTCTTCTCTAACACTAAATGTTATAGAACCAAAACCTTTACCTTTTAATGGGTCTGTGTCAGGTCTATCTCCACCATACATGCCTAGTGAAATAAAAGGTCTATAATTACCAAATTGAGAATCTAATTCTTTTTTTAGATTTACCTCCTGTGACCTATATTCACCATATTCTTCTATTTTGCTTTCCTTGAGGTAGCGAGTTCTATTCCACTTAGTAATGTTAAAATTATCCATTGATTTTTAGTTATAAATATATAAAAATATGTTACCTTTTAAGATTATTTAAATGTTCGATAGTTTTATTTAATCCTTCTAATACTTTTGATTTATTAGGAGCCCCTACCCAACTTTCAACATCGCCTTGTTCTGTAATAAAACCTTTATTAGATAATACTAACTCAGCTTCTATATAAGCTTTAAATTCATTAACAAAATTATCTATTTCTGAGTTGATGATTTTAGATTCATAAGCTTCATATAAACCTGCTACTTTTAAATGATGTTCAAACTCAACAACACAATTAAAACATTTTTTATGTATGTTGTAGTAGGGTTTATCTAAATCTGTATGCATTTTAGACCCACAATTAGGGCAAAAAATAGGCATTATGTGTGCTTTTTTTGCTTTATCTAATTTAGTAATATTTTGTTTAATACCTTCTTTAATAGTCCACATTCTACCATCTACTTCCCAAACATCACCTTCTTTATAATCTTTATCATGTTTAGCATAACCCACACTCTGACCTACTTTTTCACCGTGTTTTCCTTGGATAAGGTTACGCATTCTATTTACATCTTTTTCAGTAAATTGTTTATTTAATCCTTGTACTTTACTCATAAAACTAATTTATTTAATTCTTTAATAATAACTTGTACACCTTCTTTTGATAAATTACCTCCACTATATAATTGTTTGATGTGATTTGATAATTGTTCTACATCTACCTGTTTTGGTAAATCTCCAATAAAAGGTTTTGGGGTATTATTACTTCTTGATCTTGGTGATCCTCCCTTGTATCCTCCAGCTAGTGTATTTAATTTACTCATAATCCTAATGCTTTAAGTTGGTTAATAGTGTCAGCTGCTGAAGTATGTAATATGCCTATCCCACCTGCTTCTCTCCACTGTTCTATATTTGATTCTCTATCATCAATTAATATATGATTAGGTTCAGCATAATTTCTCTTATTATAAGCTTGTGCTAAAGTTAATTTAATACCAGGCATGTTATTTCTAACCCATAATCTTTTACCTAATCTTGAGGTTTCGGATCTAGAAGGAGAAGATAATAACTCAACATCATAATCTTTAATATAATCCCAATATTGTTTAGCATCTTCCATCCAAGGCATTCCTACCCAAAATCCAACTTTACCTTCACCATCAATTAATTTCCAAAAACCATCTTTACCAAATTTCTTTTCATACTCTCTAGGTGGTATTCCTTTTGAGTATTTTTCGAATGATTTGTCAAAATCTGTTAACACACCATCCATGTCTGAGTATATTTTATATTCCATAGGGGGTGAAGATACGACCTCTTCTTCGGGTATCAAAACTCCTTCAGCTATTTCTCTAGCAAACTGGTTTAAACCAAATGGATCTTTACCTAATTTACCATCAAAACCACTTTCATTCATAGGTTTATTATCATTTCCACATTTATGACATACAAATAAATCATCACCACCATCTGCTATTTTCCAACTCCAACCACAGTTATCACATTCAATTTTATTACCTACAATTGCTTCATTTAAACTATCAGTCCAATTTCTAAATGTCATTGTACCTTTTAAATTAGCTTCTGCTTCAATATCATTTAAGTTATCGTCTTCTTGTGTGTTTGTAGTTTGAATATCACCTAATCTACCTTCTAAATTTTGAATATGGTGTATCATCTCATGTGTGTAACTACGCGCTATATCTTTAGGGTGTCTACCTTCGGTATATAATACTATAGTTTGTGTGTTTGGGTCATAATACGCTGTCTTACCGAGAAATTCGCGTGCGTTTTCATTGTCACCATTAACAAATTCTAAATTAGGTAAAGGTTCTATATTCATACCTTTATCTAACATATGTTGAGTTAATTGAGCTAGTTTTTCTATTAAATTAATATCTTTAGTATATGAAGCATTTTCATTAAGTGCAATTACAGGGGTAGATGTTTTAAAATCTTTTTTACGCATTACGGTTTTTGCATACATTTCAATATCATCATCAGTTACGTTTATAGCAAATGGTATATTGATATTACTATTAAAATCTTTAACAACGGCATTAAAATCATCATCTACTTTAGATAATGGTTTACCATGTTTTCTATGCAAACGCTTAAACATTCCTACTAATTCAGGTACTGATATAGGCTTAACATTTCTTTCATCATTTACTCTATCTAAAAAATGTCTAGTAAACTCAATATCAATTCCTAGTTTATTAAACAAACCATCAGCATATTTTTCTATTGAATCTAACTGTGGTTTAGTTATTTCTTCTTTAATTACTGGTCTTAGAATATTAAATATTTCTTCTTTTTCACTATCATTTAATTCATCTGGTAGAAATGGTGATAATTTATCAGATGAAATTTTAGCTGCTTTTCTAGCATTAGTACCACTCATACCTTTATCTTGGGTAATTTGTACTTTTACTTTCATATTAGGATAAGTTGATTCAATATTTTTAGTTCTACTTTTAATATCTTCTAAATCATCATCTCTTCCTTCTCTTCCTCCTATAATAAAATAAACCTCATCTTCAGGATTATTTTTTCCTAAACGAACAATATCACCAATTGGTGATTTAGCAGGCTCAATCTTAACTTTCATAGGTAAATATTTTTTAAATATATCCCAAATTAAGATAGCTTCAATTTGACTTACACCATTTCTTTCCTTACTCCCAACATAAATTATAAATTCATCTATTTCAGGAAGAGATTCTAAAGCTTTTTTTACTACTTCTAAATGGCCTTTAGTAGGTGGTTTAAAACCACCTCCATATGCTGCTATTACTTTACTCATGAATTTAAGAATTTACCTATTCGCATCTGTGCTTCTTCTTTAGATATTGAGTATGAAATTACATCTGCAATAAAGTCATCATCTAACATAATTTGAATTTCTTCTTTATCTTTAGCTTTCCTAGCATCAGATTTAGCTTGTTCTTTTGGTGTTTTAGGTTTAGTCCCTTGAGGTTTAAAAGGAGTAAGATATTTTTTTATGATTTTATCTATATCTTGCATTTTATCATCTAATGTATTAGCTACTGCTACAAAATTATTACCAAATAATTCAGCATATTTAGGTAAATTATCTGTTACACCTTTCCATGTACGCATTACAATAGCCGGTGCTAAACTTCTATCTTTACCTCCTGATTTTTCATATCTGTCTTGATTCTGAGATAATGAGCGTTCTAAATCAGTATAAACATAAAGCATAAATACATCATATCCTGCTTCCTCTAATTCATTTTTTAATTTAACAGTTTGATTATATGAAGCTCCTGTCCCATCTAGAATAAAAGATTCTTTACCTTCAATAGTAGCTTCTACATCTCCTTTAAATTGTTTATTAGCGGCTGCCATTTGTTTAGCTTGCTCACTTCTTTCTTCAGGAGTAGCATTTTTTAAATCTAATGTTACATTAGCTTTTTGTAATAGGGGAACATAAATATCGTCTACATTTAATATCTTTATACCACCTAAATCTAAACCTCTTAAGATATATCCTTTACCAGCTCCTGGTGCCCCTGCTAAAATTATAGCCTTAGGAGTTGCTATAGCTTCTTTTAATAAATTAATTAGTGAAATCATAAATTGAATATTTTGTTATAAATATCACAATTCCCTTTTAGCTTGCGTTCTGAATTCGGTAAATATTGGTTTATGTTTAGGGTTTTCTAAATCAAATAATTGTTTTACAGTGTTAAATATACCAATATTTTCATCCTGTGAGCGTTTTGATTCATACATTTCCCATCCTTTACCCTGCATTGATCCCTCTTTAGGGCCTCTTTTAGATGATTTTAACCATAAAACTCCATATCTATCTGCTTTTTTACCAAAACATTCTTCGTAACATTTACCATAAATTGCGGTTTGAAGGTCATAAGTAGTTTGTAAATGGTTAGAAGTTTTAAAATCAATAATCCATAATTCACCATCAATCTCACAAACCATATCACAGGTACCTGCTACTTTAATTTCATCTGAAAATAAGTGAACTTCAGTTTCGATTAATGTTGGGTTATATGTTTCCCACCAATCTACAAATCTTAAAAACATTTGCCATACTAAAGTATCATACATTGGGATTCCATTTTGTAAAAAGTTTAACTCTTTACCATTAAGATAATCTTCACACATTTCATGTACTTGAGTACCTTCTTCACCTGCTTTCCTTACAATCCAATCAGCACTATATCCTACTTTTTTTAGCCAATCCTGGAAGTGTTTGCCTTTTGGGTAACAACTCAAAACATAAGTAATTGATGGATAATATTCACCATTTCTTTGATAATACCTTGAATCGGGGAGGGTAATTTGTTTGGCGTCCTCCGAAATTTCTAAAATCCTATTGTAGGACTTTTTAATTGTTTTTTTACTCATACTAGGGATAATTTTTTTTCCATTAAGGCGTATTGTGTTAGAGGAATGGATTTTTGTATTAGGTTAGTAAAATGAGTAAATCCCATTTCACTAGGGTCTTTCCCTTCAAGCTCAACTAGATGAACTTCCTTGCCTTCATTAATAAATCTCTCTGCAAATTTTATAGATTTTTTTAATGCATCATTATCTAATGCTATATATATTTTTTCAACTGTTGATGTTACTATTTTTTTCATTAAATTAGACTGTATATTGTTGCCTAATAATGGAATTGCATTTCTTTTAATGGCTATGGCATCAAATGGACCTTCACATAATATTAACGGTAACTTCCAATTTATAAATAATTCAAATGGGATGATATCACGTGATGTTTCAGGGTTGCGATATTTAATATAGGGTTCTTTTTCAAAAGATCTACCTGTAAAGTAGTTTAAATTTCCTACTTCATCATAAGAAGGTATAATAACCATTTTTGAATATCTTCCGGATGTACAATATCCTATATTGTATTTTTCAATATCATCTTCAGTAATACCTCTATTTTTTAAATAATAAGCAGCTTGTCTACCTTCAATATCTGATGATGTTATATCT
>Ga0099797_100295_pt1 | contig 32991 bp, 19 predicted proteins | sample Uncmet_Sort48C_1_FD_89871 | JGI IMG/M metagenome (GOLD analysis project Ga0099797, IMG submission 89871) | Marine eukaryotic communities from CALCOFI LINE 67, Pacific Ocean - C012_Sort48C_1 | ecosystem: Environmental > Aquatic > Marine > Oceanic | place: Pacific Ocean: Monterey Bay | collected... | reverse complement strand
ATTTACAATTTTTTCGTGTAAGATATATATATAAATGAACTATCTACAAGTTTATAGAACATAAAATTGTGTATGATGGCTTTTAACGATTACTTTGTATGTGTATGTTTTCGCCAGTTTTGGTGTCCCGACGGAAGCGACTTGCGGATGTTTTACGATTTGTTAAAACTGGAGTTTTAAGATATTATTTAGCATGGAGTTAGTATTAACCAGATATGCCATCACATATACTAAGAAGTATGTATAGACCTATATTCACCAAAAATACGATAATTCCATGATTGGTCTTATTTCGAATAATATCTCTGTCATTTAAGTATAATGTCAGTATTTTATAAAAATAGATAAAAAGCTTATTTATGTCCCGAATCGATGCGAATGCATTTAAAGTATAAAATACTCGTATACTTTGATAGGAAAAGAAAGTGTTAAATTGTATGAAACAATACTATAAACAATGTTGTACTTCTTATAATGTATTACTATGAATACAAATATATAAAATGTAGCTGTGGTTCATGAGTATATTTACTAGTACAAAAGCCTATACAGCGAAAGTACAAAAAGACGTGTTTCGTTGACGTTTTATACATGTTTTTGATGTTTTTACCTATGAAATATCAATATTTCGTAATCATAGACTCGTACTACAATTCTTGCTAAGATCGTAATATTAGTGCATTATTCACCATTTTTCTTTAAAAGTGTATTTTATCCACCTTAACGTATATAATAAAAGTGCCTTTAAAGTAAAGTTATTAAAGATTTATAAATATGTATTTTACGTTCTGTGTGCATCGTAATATTATGTGAATCCCTTCAACAATTTCACTTTGGTAGATTTTCGTTGAAATATTTCTCTAATTAGCATTGAATAGCACTAAAATATCCAATTTAATTTAAATTGCCTAAAAATATCATCGATTAATATACCATGCGCTATCCAAAAAAAGGAGAGATAAAAATGAATAAGAGCATAATAATACAGTATTATAATAATTGATATCAGTAATATAATACTTCTTACTACTTTAATTCTTCTATAATAACTACGTATGGCATTGTAACTTGCAAAATGTGTACATAATCTACCAGTTCCAGGTACAAATGTACAACGTGGATGTTTGTAACAAAACAATTAATCAATATCAGCAATATATTCAAGACGGATCGATCAAAATGAATAGGGAAAATAAAACTGTTCATATTGGGCAAGTTGTACTGGTAAGATTGCCTCCGACAACGCCAATTGGTGATGAGGGGAAGCCAAATATTATGCCAGGATATGTCGTCGATGTTCCAGATGATGAGACTGTTTCGGTAATGCCAATGTGTGAAGTCGAAGATCATAGTGGAGGGATATCTTTTACATTTTCTGAAATGAAAGACTATTGTGGCGGTAGATTAACGTTGCCACTTTCCGTTAAGAAAAACGATACATTTGTAACAAATAAGGATTTATATAATAGCACCAGCTGTGGCAATACAAGTAGTGTATCCTATTTGCAACAAAGCAAAAAAATAAGAGAAATAATGGCAAAATTACAGCACTTGCAAGATCTTTCATCAAGCTCTATCCAGACGAAAGTTAAATTAAATGCCATGTTAACAAAAGCGAAAAACCAATACGATCATATTATTAAAAATGCGATTGAAAGCAATGAAATATCTAATGCTATGGTTTCAAGAGATACTATCTATAGCCAGCATACATATTACAGATTATTATTTAAACCATATGATGGTACAGCGGATAATAATGCCAAAGAGACAATGAAACTTGCATTAAGACATGTTATTGAAGCAATAGATTCAAATAAAAGATGGGGTGAAAAATGCATAGCAAATAACGTCGTAACGTATAGTCATGGAATCAAGTTGCTGCAAATTCTCCTTCCGCAAGCTGGTGATTCAACCAAGTTTAACCAGTCAACAATGGTAGGCGGTGATATTTTATTCGTTGTTGGTAACGAAGGGATTGAAATGGAGGATGCTGTATTGAACGGAATCTGTTCTGACCACCAAATACAACACTCTGGTAGACCATTTGTGCCTATAATATTGCACCACAAAACTTACAAAGGACTTAATAAATTGTCAAATGCTATTACCAATGGAAGTATTTATAAGCATTTTTCTAGATTTAAAGATTCAAAACGAAGAGATGTTTCAATCAATATGGAGGAAGCCAAAATTACATGCCAAAAGTATTGGCGATATTGACAATTACTCAGAACCGTGGCATGGAGTTTTCATTGGACGGCGTAGTTCATATTCTGGGTCATTAAACATTGCCCATGGAATGTGTGTAGAAAATGGTGTTATAAAAGACGTTAGCTTCGATTCGATACAAGATAAAGAGGAAGAAATAACCAGTGACGAAGGCAACAAGGTTGAAAGTATTGGTAGAGGACGATCAAATTCAAATATGAAACGGAACGAACTTAAGCTGATTGAAAATTACTTTCTTGGAAAATATGTAAAAGAACATTTAGGCTTAAAATTTAAGGATGCACAAAATGAAATTAATAATAGTAGGAATTTGATGCTTAATATTCAAAACAAAATCGACGGCAATGACAATCAAACATTGACCGGCAACCGCAAAAGTAATGGTGGATACAACCATAAAAATATTTTGGATACCAATTTAACAGAAGTAAAAAATCCATTTTTGTATATGTCATATCACATTGACCGCATTAATTTAAAAAGAGCATTTCAACAATTGCATAGACATGCAAGCCCTAAATCAGACTATTCTAAAATGTATAAAAGGATGACATTACTGCGATTGATAATAATATCTTTAAAAATACATAAATTGACGGATTGGCAGAACCAAACAATTCATAATAATAAATCTAGTTCATATCAAAAACTCTGTTCAGCCTGGAATATTTGGAAGCGAAAGATGCTGCTAGATAGACGAAGTATTAGAATCTCTGGCTACACCCAGGCAATAATATTACGAAAAAGATCCAAGGCAATTCGCCGACTATTAGTAAAGCGTAATGATTACAATGCAAGTCTATTGCGGTCTGCGTTTGGTTCCTTAAAATACTACGCAGGCATGGATTTATTGAAATGTAAATTACATCTCCAATCGTTTTTAGAAGACACTATTTCGATAACAAAAGCATCAGCGCGCAAAATACGAAGCCAATCAAATAACATGATGATTGAATTCCGCCACAATTTTAACAGTAAAACTGCGGTAATGGAAAACTTGCTACAAAAGCGCGAGGAATTAGCAGATGTAAAGCGTGGGGCAGAAATAATGCGTTTAAAAGCTGATGAGCTTGCAACAAAGTTACGTGATTGGCAATTAAAAAAGAAAACTAGTGACTTTTTACATTACGACACTGTTGAAAAGCTAGCCTCAAAAGGTAAAAATATATACATGTGATATATTGGAATGGAGAAATGTTTATATAAATATATAAAATATACATATTTTTTACTCCATATGTATATATTATAAAATTTTAAAATATAATATAATATTAAGTTATATGCCATATCATATATATTCTCTCTCATATCATATATAAGATATAGAACACATACCCTCCTTATACTATATACCAAAAAAAATATCAGAGCGGAAATATTATATATGTGTGTATATGTTAATGTGCAATTTTATGTTTCTTCGTGGTACGTATAATATATATATTTGTGTGTTCTTATTTATTACTAAAAATAATTTAAGTTACTGATTTTTACATTTTGTTGCTAATGTCAATTCTAATGCTTTCTAATTTTTCTATAAATTGATTCAACGTTATGTGCCCGTTGGTATTTACATCAATATCATTCATCATAGCTTGGGCTTCACTTTTAGATATACTCCTGCCAAAACTCTTGAACGATATTACAAGGTCATCAGCAGACAAAAATCCGTCCCTGTCGGCGTCAAATGTGTCAAAGGCAGTACGCCAGTCACGAGACACTACATTATTTTCTTCCAAGACTTTCCCATTTTCTTTGTTTACTGATCTTTCCATCAAATTTACAAATTCATTAAAATCGAGCTCACCAGAGCCATCGTCGTCTACAAAATCTATCATATGCAATACTTCCTCACTTGTTGCAGCTTTCCCAATAGCGAACATAACCTCCTTAATCTCTTGAACGTCGATTCTACCGTTTCCGTCTACGTCGAATAAAGCAAAAACATCTTTATACTCTAGCAGTTTTTGTTGTGTTATATTAGGATTACTCATCTTGTCATGGAGCAAACTATTGGACGGTGGTAAAATTTAACCGTACACGCTATGCAACAAGCCCTTCAAAAACAAATATTTTACTAATTAATCTTCTTAAAACTAACCGCCAAAGTAGCTCTCGCAATACAAGAATTTTTTTTGGGCCGTTAGTTATACTCCGTCTTGGCGAATTTGGCATCTCCGCAAATCCCGTCGTTTTGCTATGTAGAAAATGTCGCAACAAATACTAAAACACCACGAAAATAGACGAAAGTATGATTGTTGAAGGTAATGACATTCTATTACGATACACACAGCACTTACAATACATATTTATAAATTTGTAACAAATTTACTTTCAAGGCGCTTTTATTATCTTCATTAAGGTGACTTAAACGCACTTTTATAGAAAATAGTGAAATATTCACTAATATTACGATTTTATCAAAAAAAGTAGTACGAGTGTACGACTACAACATTTCGATATTTCATAGGTAAAACCATAAAAAGATGTAGGAAACGTCAACGAAACACGTCTTTTTGTAAAATCACTTAATAGGTAATTTGTACTAGTAACTATACATATGGACCATTGCTACATTTTATAACATATTCTACATAGTAATACATTATAAAAAATACAACATTGTTTGTGGTGTTGTTTCATACAATTTATCACTTCAATCTCCTATCAAAGTATACAAATTATTTATACTACAATGTGACTAACATCGATTCAGGACATAAAATGAGCTTTTTATCTATTTTTGTCATTTAGTGACATTATACTTAAATACTCTACAGAAGCTTCGAAATAGAACCAATCGTGGAATTGTCTTATTTTGGTGTTATATAGGTGTATATATACTTCTTAGTATATATGTACGAATATCTTGCTAATGCTAACTCCATGCTAAATAATATCTCAAAACTCCAGTTTCAACAAAGACTAAAACATCCGCATATCGTGTCCATCGGGACCTCAAATTTGTCGAAAACATACATATGCAAAACAATCGTTAAAAATCGTCACACACCCTTTTATCTCCGATAAACCCGTACATACATTATTTATATATATATCTTACACCAAAAAACTGTAACTGCGTTTTGACAATAATTTACATCAACATTCAGTACATTTTCTAAATTTATTCAAAAAACAGTGGTAAAATCTGTGGTTGATTAAGGTTATGTAATACTATTGTAATGCTAGCGTCGATTTTGATATCATTGGAATGATGTTAGAAAACTGCTTTTACGTCTAGCAAGGTCGAGTTGTTTGCCTTGAAGTGTTTATTTTGATATATTAAAATAATATGGATACATTAATTTAATTTTTTAAGTTTAGGAAAATAATAATTTTTTTATGTTAAAAATAATGAAGAATTTTAATATTCAAATAAAGTCAAAATTCCCAAAGCAATAAAAAAAAAGTGAATTCACAAAAAATCAAAATAGTGCTGTAAATGTTAGTAATTAACATCAAAAACGAAGTATTTTGTTAAATTATCGTTTATTGCATATATCAAAAGTACTTGGTAAGCTATTTTGTGTTTTTAATACCAGAAACATGGTTTTTAAACAATTTTTCATATGTATACTCATTTATATGTTGTATATACAGTGTTTAGCAGGCAAATACGCCTGAAAACCCCAATTTCCATGAAATGGTGAAAAAATGAAAAATATCAAATAAATGTAATAAGTTATGGGAGAAACATTGTACAAACTGGTGTGCAACTTAATTTTAATACAAAAAATATGCACAGCTTTGGCGGTGCAGAATAAATGTTTCTAACATTGTTTTTAAACACTTTTTGCTCTTCAACGAGGGTAAAATGCGGTATTTCAAGAAAATATAATGACACAGCATTGTCACGATGGCCCTCCCCGTTATGCGAGGAATCCATACTCTCCCTTGCATCGCAAAATACACTCACAAAAACGCCCGTTCGACACTTTCCCATTACATACGAAGCTGTAACCAATACTTTTATGTTAGATACTAACCATAGAAACACTCCGCAACCATTCTCGCGACCTTACACCTCCATTAACTTGAGATATGCCACCACTTGTAAATCTCATGATGGTGTTGTAATTAGGGTTACAGAGTGGATGTGTTTTAATGATAACAAAATAATGTATTCTTATGACAAAAACAATGTATAAAGTTGTACGTAGATTACTTTTAACACAAAAAATATGCACAGCTTTGGCGATGCAGAATAAATGTTTCCAACATTGTTTTTAAACACTTTTTGCTCTTCAAGGAGGGTAAAATGAAACACTAATAACAATACCAATAATATAAGTTACTCGTAATATTAACATGTAAATACTATCTACCACCACGTATCATTGCATCTTGATCTGGATATCTAATAATAAATAATAATAATAAATAATAATATAATATATAATAATAAATAATAATAATAAATAATAATTGAAATAAAAATTATAGTACTTTATGCACTACATAATAATTTTCTTTTACAAATAAGTTAACAAATCAGCCTCAGCCTCTTCGTCGTAGCTTACCTCTCGCTTGCTATCTGGATTTCTAGCGTTTTGACCACCTGTTCGAATACCTGTATAAATTGAGCCTTTAGAAAATGTGGCAAGAAAATGCCATGACGCTTTCTCCCTCTCATATTCGATTTCTTCACTTTCTGTCAAGTTTTGCCACTGATGTGTATTTATAAAACATTTTGGCAGTTTCTCTCCTTGGCTTTTTAATGCTAATTTTGTTCGGCGCAGTAAAACACAATTGATACGGTCCGCATTTTTCATATCTGTGCATTTAATGTTTTTGTCATCAGCACCAATAAGTTTTAAATGAGGGGAGAAATCAGAAATATTGTTTTTCATAGGCGTCCCTGTGACAGACCACTTGTAATCGCATTTTAGTTTGCAGGCTTTGTCAAATCCATATTTCTCATTGTTGATTACATGAGATTCATCAAGAATTAGCCGTCGCCACTGGATGGTCATAAGGTCAGTCGAATTGTCACGTAGACGATGGTAATTAGTAAGAACTATAGTTGCGCCAATTTTTGCCTTTCTCTTGATAGTCTCCACAGTTGGGAAATCTGATTTTGCATGAGCATCGTCATGGTAAATTACAACTTCCATGCCAGGAATAAATTTCTTGCAATCACTTATCCAAGAATTGAAGACAGTTTTTGGCATAACAGCAAGCGTCGGCTTCCTCTCTTCGTTAGGATCTAGTTTAACAAGAGTAAGCAGCTGTAGCGTCTTACCAAGTCCCATATCATCGGCTAGTATACCACCTGTGATTCCTGGTTGCCCTGGATTTTCACCACGCTCCTGGCGTTGCATCCATCGCACGCCAGTAAATTGATGGGTTTTGAGGGTAGCTATTATTCCAGCATCTGTAACCTCTGCGTCAAACGAACGTTTTTCTGCAGCGTACTTTTTTCTCGATCTATATTCGCTGGGACCAGTATAATCTACCGCATCTTCAGCGAGTCTAACTGTCTTGTCCCACACCTTCTGTTTCTCATCTTGTTTTTTCTTTTTAAACTCATCTGTTTCAAGTTTTATAAGAAAATGGTAGAAGTACACTGCTTCGTGTGGGGAACCAAGTCGCCAAATTCGGTCTCGTGCTTGCCACTCTAAGGCGGGACTCCATTTTGGATCAAGAATGAAAACAACATTTGCAGTCTGCAAATTGATACCGGCACCACACGTATCAATCTGGCAAAATATAACTTGTGGCGAATCTTTTCTGTTGAATTTTTCTATAATTTTCATGCGATCGGCCATGCTGGTAACATCACCATCAATACGCAAAGAGCAATCAATATTCATCTTCTTTCGGAACGTTTCCTGTGCTTGAGAGAGCACTTGTTTCCACGTCGAGAAAACAACAATTTTATTACGAATATTATTCACACCTACGCGTACAAATTTCGATTTCGTCGCTTCGATGTAGTCTTCGTGGGTTTTATTAGCCTCGTTTGATCTAAAGTGTTCCTTATCAAGGAATTCTTTAAACTCACAACGTTCTACATTTTTGATTATACGATCGGCAATCTCAGCCGCTTCAATTATCTTACTTGTTGCTGTAGTTTTTGTACTTTCAAATTTTTTTCCTTCTTGTAAAATTTCTTCTTTAAAAAGGGTTTTGCTTGGCATTTCTCTGTGGCTATTGTTGTTGTTGCGCTCGCCCCGTTTTAAAAGAACTTTACTCGGTGTCTCCATTTTATTACTGCTGCCATTGAAAGCCACTTCCAAAGATTTGAAATAAATATTTCCAGTTTTTTTCCCGTCGACAATTAACGTACAAGTTTGTTTCGAAACAGATTGAACCTTTCCAACTTTGTTTTTGTATTTGCCGTCTAATATTTTATACTCCTGACCTTTCTTCACATCATCTTTTGTGAGGGTAATCCTGACCGGTGTTTCCATTTCTCTCCTGTTATCACTACTGCCATTGAAAGCCACTTCCAAAGATTTGAAATAAATATTTCCAGTTTTTTTCCCGTCGACAATTAACGTACAAGTTTGTTTCGAAACAGATTGAACCTTTCCAACTTTGTTTTTGTATTTTAATTTGCACCTTGCCAACTTGCATAGACGACTATACCCTTCATCATACTTTTTTTTAAAAATATATTAAGTATATATATTTGTATCCTAATAGTGCTATCAAATCAAATAGGAATATTAGTATACAAACATACATACTTAATATTATGAACGATTTATAGTTGTTATAATACAAATATTAATACCGTGAGCACGTAGTTGTTTCAGCAAGATAATAACTAAAATAAATATATAAATAAAAATGTGTTTGTATTTATTTTAAAAAATTACTTAGTATGTCAACGACGTACATTTCAGTACGTTATATGCACATGTGTTTTATTCAATATATCTTTACATATAAACTTACATATAAACAAATCCGTTTGTAAAATTTTACTGAGTAAGATTTCTATTTAACATGTCTGCGATGGATGGCCTTCGTGACAATAATTCACTCAATTGACTTTCACTAAATTCTTTTCCTCCCATATTCACATTATTTCCATCCTCCTCCTCATTACCATTATTATCTTCACCTTCTCCTATAGAATCGTTGCCAGTGGTCCTATCAGCTAGCATATTTACTTCTTCCAACAAAGCATTGCTTGATTTTGGACGAGTTAATAACCTGCTTAACACGTCCCTAGCCTCTTCTCTTGCTAATGGCTTTGGTGATAAATAGTCACGATATCCATCTTTTGCCCACATAGCAGTAAATTTTACATTAAATGCCATACTACCGTTAATTAAGTCACCCATATATGTTGTAACATTCCTGCGTTCTTCGATAGCTCGTGGTACTGTGTCGTTAATCGAGCGCCACATGTACAGGAATAAACCCCGAATTTTATCGCCAGGTGACGCATTACTAATTTTGGAATAAGCTACTAGTGCACAGCGTACTAATGCCTCCCAAAACTCAGCAAATGTAAGTTTACGAATATTTTCTTGACCATCTGTTACTTTAATACTGGATAGGTAAATATCTCCAATTTCCAACGTTGACAAAATAACATTAGAGCTTAAATTAAAGTCCAAGGCAAATCGTAGAAATTCATTGTAACCTAAGCACTCTTTCATGGAATTAACATGTTTTCTAGCATTTCTTGAATGCGTATTTTTTCGTCGTTTTGCGTCAGCAGCCGTGGCATAAAATTGATATAGCATATATAATGCATCACTAAAGTATGCGAATAAATCTTGCACTTCATCGTTTTCCATGTGCATAGATACGGGATCCGGCGAACGTCTTGATGCAAGTGGTAGTACATTCTCCATAAGCAACTGCTGAAACGCATCATCCACAGTATCTGCTTTTGGGTATACTTTCGATGATAAACGCATCAACGCATTTAAAAAGTCGTTATACGTCATTTGTGCTTGGTTCCTTCCAAAACCACGGTCACGCCTTTTTACTTCAATAATATAAACAACATTAACATCTGCCTGTGTTACGCCACTGCCACTTTTTGATTTAATTATATTACATTCTCTAGACAATTTAACAAACTGTGACGCTTTTAAAAGATCTGGATACATTGGATTCCCGTGCAACGTATAAAACGTAAAAATATTCCATAGTTCTTGCTCTACTGTACTATTACTCATGATTTGATTAAGTTCGAGAGGTGCGTATGCGCGCGCGTATGTATGTTATTGTGTATATAATATACTGAATACACACACTAACGTTATAAATCCCTGATCTGCGAAGATCCTCTTTTGTATTCCAACAGTTTGTACGGGTCTCGAAGGCTGCTACATGCATGAAAACTATTGTAAGAAGTGTTGTCGTTAATCAAGTGGTATTATTTATTCCCATAGTAGTATTAAATATATATATATCTCCACTCGTAATATTTTCTGTGTGCGTACGGAAAATAAAACTACACAGCATTCAACTTTGTTTGTTTTAATTTAAATCCATCCCATTGTCAGCTGTTCTAAAAAGGTTTAAGTTAGGTCCTGTTTTCTTCTTCCGTCCATAATTCCAATAATAATACGCCATGTAATGCAAAATCTGAAACAAGGATGAACGGATTTTATTGTATTATTCTTCCCTATTCCATATACCTGTTACACTACGATTACACAAAAAAAAAAAAACTCAAGATAAAGGTCCAACTGTAAACGAGAGAATAGCATTGGATAGCACTATACCAGGCGAATAGCACTATAACACCGCATACCAAAGAAACTGTGTTTGGGGGCATTAGAAATGACGTGGCGGCTGCATTTACAAATTCGTAAAGATAATACATGTTGTTTCTGTTGTTACTAGGATACATTTGTAGAAAGTTAGATAATTACCACTAGTTTTAGACTCTTGCTTGCGGGCTTGCCAAGGGCTTGCTGATCGATGTGGATCGCACAATAGGAAAGGATCCATCGATCTTGTTTATATTTGATTATAATCTATATTATAATTATGCTCTCGTAGCGAAAAGATATTTATTATCTTGATACTATTACTAAGATTTTTCCTGTTCTTATTAAAATATGGTATGTGTGACTAGCTGTGGTAAAGTGTCCGAATGATCTTTTCTATGGTGGTTGGTCACATACCTGATCATTATTACTCTACTGTGCTAATCACTAAAAAAAAATAAAATAATAATAACATTATTATACCATTATAATACTAATAATATTACCTGTAGTATAATATATAATAATAAAGTAATAATAAATTTATTATTAAAACAACAAAATATTATTATATTTTGATGCACTTATACTATCCACTACTCTATGTAAGACTTACACGACGTGTTACGGTACTATTGGAGACAATTAATACTAACAAATACATATTTATACTAAATAATTATCAAATTAAACGGAATACTACAAAGAACTTAAAACATAAACAATGAGTTGGCAAGCATATGTTGATACACAATTAGTTGCGACTGGTCATGTTCAGGAAGCATGTATGTTAGGGGCAACAGACGGAGCAGTATGGGGTATGACACCAGAATTCCAACCACGTTACTATGAAGCAGATACATCGGACGATCAAGGTAACCCAGCTAAAATTACTGTCAATGAAGTGACCGATTTAACATCTTGCTTTGCGGGCGGTTTTGCAAGCGCACCAGCAACTGGTCTACGCATCAATGGCAACAAATATATGTGGCTCGGCTGTGGTGATGAGAATGGTACTAAATACGTTAAAGCACAAAAAGGTTCAACTTCACTATGTATGGCTGCTAGTGGATCTTGTATTGTCATCGCAACGGCAGACAAAGCTAAAGGTCAAGTTTTTACCAGCACTATTAGTGCAGTTGTTAATTTAGTGTCATACCTTGCACAATCAGGTTATTAAAAATTCTTTATATACGAAGAAACTGTGTTCCCCGGTAACTCTATCTCAAACAAAAAAAGAAGAAAATATATGTGTTATAATATTTTATAAAACCATGCCTAGAAAATGCGAGCAAAAAGATATTCATGTACGTTTGAATTATATAAATATTATTTTTTGTAAAATTTACTGGGCCCATTAATTAAAATAGTGTATATAATATACTCTTACTCATTAATTTAAATAAAATTTATATTAATAACTATATTATCGTTGTTCGTAATATGTATGATATGAATATATATACATCACTTTATAATAAATATATAAGATACACACCATGTGAATTTATATCTTGTATATAAACTTAAATATAAGTTATATGATATGTGTATGAATGTGAAATTTTCTTCGACTAAACCTACATCTAGGGTAAATTCACTATTTTATATATTATATTAACGAGTAAGAAAATATATATATACGTGTATACGAAGAAGATTCAATAGCATTACGAATGAAAAGGAATGAAAGAAGAATAAACCAACAATCAGATGGTGATGATGATGAAAACACCAGCTACGAATACTAGACTTCGAGAGAGAAAGTGTGATGGAAGGAACGAGAGAATGAATATCACTTATATATATATAGTATTTACAGGGAGTAAAATTTTATTAAATAAATGAGTAAGAATTAATTATATATATACCAACAATCAGATGGTGATGATGATGAAAACACCAGCTACGAATACTAGACTTCGAGAGAGAAAGTGTGATGGAAGGAACGAGAGAATGAATATCACTTATATATATATAGTATTTACACGTATTGTTGGATCATGTCTCGCGCAATGTATGCCACAACCAAACTTATTATTGAGCCCACGATTGTTATAGTTTGTTTCCTTTTCAATGTAGCAAATGAAATGGTTAGTCTTAACATTTATATATATATATATTATACGACGCTTAAATGAATATATACTTCGGGAGTATGTTAAATGGGTTGTATTGTAAAACTTACACCAAATTCGTATCTACTTTTAGACCTAACATTTTCACTGTAACAATTATTTTCTGTTTCTCTAACCACTTTTCAAATAAATAATGATAGCTCATTTTTAAATTATTTTCTACTGAATTCATAAAACGCAATGAATCTAGTATTTTTCTTTTTTTCTCAAAAACTAAGGGCCCCTGAGCCAGTTGTATGGCATGGCTTCTAAAAATTACAAAAACTGTTACAAGTCATATTGCAAAGAATTGGTGTCAGTGACTTGAATTAATAGAACGAATCTTGTTGAGAAAAGACTTTCCTACTTACCAACAATTTGCGTAATAAACAAAGAAAATGAGTATGTAAGTATTTCTACAACAATATTTTCTGTTCTTTGTCGAAGTACCATTGAAAATACAAATATCAATGTTAATACCAATCCTAAAAAAACATTCATTGGATGATAAAATAAACTCTTTTTCCGTTCATTCATACGGTGCGTAAATATTTTTTGATTGTCTTCCAATATTCTCAACATCTGATCCGGTGTTCTTTTAATATTATCATTCTCATTCATTACCACATCGTGAATCATTTGAATGTAGTTTTCTATTTCTATTGCATTTTTTTTCATAGGAAATTCAGTCATAAATTTACCATAAACCATTCGATCGTTATGAAATATTTCTAAAACAACTATTGCAAATAACAAAATTCCAAAACCAACATAATTTCCCATTGTATATAAATTATATGCTGGATAACCTCCAAGTAAAATGTTAATAGGTTTTATAATTTGTTTCAAGATTTTTTTCATTAAAGGTATATTGTGAGACTTTACCATGTTGTGTAATGTTTGGGACTGTACTTTCGATTCCAACACTTCTTTCGCATCAATAGATTCGCACATAATCAACCTTGTTTTATTTTCAAAGGTAAAATTTTGAGCTTGCATTGCAATTGCAACAATTAAAGCAGTAGTAAAATCAAGACCATATCCAGTAAAAATGTAGTAAATTTGAAGCCCAACAAATAATTTAGTATATACATTTTCAACAATTTTACAGAACTTTGCAAACCTTTTTTCGCTTCTCGTAAAATGTATCCCTTTTGGCAATAAGCCACAATAAATATACCATTGCTTTATAGCAGGCGTTGCGTATGTTTCTTTGCCTGATAAATGATTATTACTCTGTTTGTTTTCACCAAAAGCTATATGCGTTGCAATAGTATTTTGAATTTCAGCACCATTTCCTGATATATTAGTGATGCTATCAACTTGATATGCTGACATTTACGAGACAAAATTAATGCAAGATATATTTATCCTACCAAATGTGGAAGAATGCGGTAAAAATGTTGAGCGACTGTAATGTACTTAATGGACTTAACGTAAGGAAGGTTGTTTTTTTTTATTTTATTTATTATTATTATTATTATAATAATAATATTACCTGGTAATATTATTTATATTATTAAAAATAAAAAATATTATTATTATCGGTGCACCGGTCTTTGTATATTTTTCTAAAAATACATCTTAATCTGTATTATAATTTTTTAAATTTCAAACAGGTTAAGGTGTTGTCTTTTTGCTTTTTGAATATTTCTCTTATATCTATATACTTGTTAGAATACTTCCAATAGTACCCATACTCCCTCCCATACTTATACGTGCGGCAAGACCTAGATTATATAATAATTTAAATTATTAATAAATATCAGTCATCACTGATTATACCCCATCGCTACATCTTTCTCATGTAAATATCTGCACACTTTGCGTAAATTCTCCCCTTTATGTATTAATTCTTCTTTCAACTGTAAGTTTTCATCCTTTAATACTTCAATTTGCATATGTAAACTACGTTCTAAAGTATCATCGTCCTGCTCTGCTTTTAGCAAATGGATGGAGGATTCAATAGATTTACTAAATAAAAGATTTTCTATTTCATATTTTTTTTTGTGAGAATTATATTTTTTTGATGCTGAAGGTGTGGCTAATGAATAGCTAGAGAGTAATTTTTTGAGTTCCGTCTCCGTTTGTTCCGTACTTTTTTGATCTTTTGCTGCTTGTGTTTTTTTAGTTGTTGCTTTCCTCTCTTTTTTAAGACCATTATAACTTTTTTCAAGATATCTATTTATGTGGAAATAAATGTCTGAAGCATCATCAAAATGGCAACATTCTTCCCGAGCATATCTTATAGGTGTACAACGTTTGAATGCATTAAGTAAGCTTTGAAGCCTCCATTCTTCTTCTTCTTCTGATATTTTAATATTACGCTTTACTTCAGTATTACTATCACTGGCGTAACTGTTGTCCATATCGTTGCCACTCGATAACATTACACTTTGTAAAGTAGATTCTAGTTCTGTTTTAATAAGTTTTTTATTTAAATTTAATGAAACACCTTTAATTTCATCGCGTAATTTCATTAATATTTGTTGCGTATATTCGTGTTTCAACAATGTTTTTTCTGATTGAATTTCAAGTTCTTTGTTCTGTAATTTTTTTTTCATACTTTTCTTTAATAACTCTAAATTATGTATTCTACCTAAATTATTATGAATTTATAAATACAGTTATGAACATTTGGATTGGCATGTTGGCCAGTTAGATATAGAATTATATATCTATATTTTTGACAGAGAAAAAAAAAACTTACTCTTTTGTATCTTGACTTTCTTCTTTAGTCTACACAATTCTTTGTTTTTACGTTGAATATCTGCTTCATGTTTTTTCAACAAATTATTTAATTCTCTTCTATATTTTACATTCTCAAATTGATGATGAGTATATATTTTTTTCTTCTTAACTGTTTTCTTTGGCTTAGTATTATTAGTATCAATTATTTTATCAGGCAATCCTATCCATGAATATTGTGTATGCCCAATAGGCAAACTAGTTCTGTTGAACGACATATGGTATATTATTTACAAAGATAACCACAATTCCTATGAAATTCGCGTTATCTTATTTAAAAAAGATAAATAACCAAAATTCCTACGATATGTGTTGCAAAGGTGTGTCAATATTGCAAATCATAAAAGAATTGTCGTTCGAGAATCCACAACATGGACACATTTCATGTGAGTTGGCGATGGAATAATTTAACGTTTTATTTATAATTAATAATAATTATATAATAATAATAATATGCACAACATATCATACAAGATTCCAAAAAATCGAAATGGGAAAAGTTTTACCTTACGCGTAAAATAACACTATACACTATGTATTTACCCGAATTTAAAACTATACACTATGTAATTTTGTTTACGCGTCGATTTGAAAAAATAAACAAAATTACATAGTGTATAGTTTTAAATTCGGGTAAATACATAGTGTATAGTGTTATTTTACACTTAAGGTAAAACTTGTCCCATTTCGATTTTTTGGAATCGTGTAAGAATAGACAAAGTAAGGATTAGAAAAAAAGGTGTATTATTATATACCTTAACCTAGTATAGTTTGAATAAACACATTTCAATTTCAATTTGTGTCAGTTATTATTACTTACACTCTCTCGTAGTTACAGTAGTAGGATACGTAAATGCTGGTAACACAACACAACAAGAGCACACAAGACATTGGAATTTATTAATAAAATAGTATACGTAGTACTATTCTACGTAGTATTATTATATTTAATAAAAAATGTTGTTAATAATAACTCGTGTGATTATTGTTTATTATTATTATCAGTATTAATCTATTTTTTTATTTAATTGGTAATAATATACTACTACTACTATATGATGATTGTATGTATTAACCAACAACGCGAACTTCACGTCGTTGTGACAGTATGCGTCCATGTGGAACAACATCGCATAAAAATTAAATGCGTTGACCTTTCTTTTTTATTTTTTATATATAGTAACATTTGTGTGTGTATATTTATCATCGTTTGTCATATAAGAGGATATATACATATATAAATATATAATTCAAATGCCAAAGAAACGAAACGCAAAAAAATCATCCTCTAATAAAGGTGAGAAAATAAAATCAAGAGTTGCGTTCCAAGGCACGATTGATCGGCGAAAAAAAACTTTTGAACCAAAAACACCAGCCACGTCAAAACCACAATTTCAAAGTCCGGATTTCAATTCACCAGAAAATAGCAAAGCGCAGGCAAGATCTGTATTTTTAAAATCATCCTCACCGATTGGAAATTTATCATTATTAAAAAAGAATAACTATAAAGTTACAGCAGCTAGAAATGCAATAGTTGAACAACCAAACCGCTCAAGGAATGGTAAATTATTACATATGGAAACAAGTCCACGCGTTGGAGACCATGGTTTTCTATTCATGTCTAAAGGTAACAGAGATGAACCGAAAAATTTTTGTGATGAGCCTCTTGGCTCACCCATTCGTAGAATGAGGCGTGCAATGCGTTTTGTGGATCAAAATACATGTATAACACAACGCGTTGCAATTGATATTGGCTCTAGCACTAGAATTATCATCCCATGCTTTGAAGGTGTTACCACTGTTATGGACCTTTTGGAAACTGTGAAACAAAGATTCCCTGAACATAATATTACAGGATTAAAACTTTTTGGAAAAGTTCTTCCAGTTAATGGTTTTGTAGCAGAGTTAGTTGATTCTGAAAATGTTTTATTGGCTATTTCAGAAGTGCCATTTATAGAAGGAGTGAAACCAGCTGGTCTGTGGAAAGACGAAAATAGTATTAAGAAAGTAGAGGAAGATGGAAACGGCATAGTAAAAAGGGCAGATCATATGGAAGAAGAACGTGGTGAAATAAATCAAGTAAAGGCAGAGAATTGTAACGACATCGATGACAATAATATTAATCTAATTGATATACAGAACCCGAATACGGAGGCTGCCCATGAAGAAGACGACAGTTATAAGACTACAGGAACGATAGAAACTTCACCATCGACAAAAATAGCTTCAACAACATTAAATGTAGAAAAAGAACAAGTCGTCCACGAAAAAAAAGACAAAATTAATGATAAACAAGCAGAAAATACCATTTATCGTGGAAATATCACGGGAAGTGATGGCAATAGCAGGCATGATAACGAACAGCCACCACCACCTCCAATTAGCCCGTCAGCTAGTCTTCAAAAATTAAAACCATTTACTCCAGATAGAAGTATATTAGAGAAGCGCCTCGGTTCATCAAATGGTCGTCCAAAACCAAATGTATTAATTAAAAGTAAACGCAATAGTACGGGAAAAATTAAAACGAAAAAAGAGAACGAGCAAATGAATGCATCTTCTGCGGTCGATTCGATTAGAGATGATAGTGTATCCGATATAGGAAATAGTATTAAAGATCCATCAAACATGAATTCGTTGGTACGAAATCGTTTACTAGATCGCATTGTATCATTAGCATCAAGAGGTGCTATAACACCAAGTCAACAAAAGTATTTAAATTCACTAATTAGTAGTGGTGATAATGAAGATAATGCTTCGAACGTATTGGTACCAAAACCACCTAAAGAAGATATGAAAAAGCATAGTTCATTTGTTATTCGTAGCTTGAAGTATAATGATAGCAGCAGTCATGAGAGTAACGGTGTGTAAATATGTATCTGCATATATTTTGTAACTTACTCATTTAAAAAATTAAAAAATAAATTTTTAATATAAGTTATGCGCGTAAACTTATCAATTTGAGAATAAATTAAAAAAATACGCGCGTAATAAATTATGTGTGCGTAATCTTTAAATGTGATTTTATCACTTTATAAAAAGTAAGCGAGTTTAAATTTTTTTAACATATGGTGTGTGAGATATCATGTACTTTCATATTAAGTTAATGATACTCGTATGATACTTGAAACAAATAAGTTAAGTTACCTCCCTTCTCTATCTTCAAAACGCAAATAAGCCTCGTCGCACCGTTGCTCTTAATGCTTCATCAAGCGTTTGGAGATCTACTTCATTTTCATTAAAGCGACCGGAAATAGTGAAAAATTCAAGTTTATTTCCATCCTTGTTATAAACTGGTTTAACTGTCGGCTTTATTTCAATATTACGATTAATGTTAGTATTAGTCCCACCATTCACATCCTTATCAATAACACTATTACCAAGAACATGTTCCGTTGCTTTTTGTAACGCTTCACGTGCTCTTTCTAAAATCTTATCACTATCTAAAAGATCTTCTTCATCACCTTCATTACTACATACGTTGCTATATTTATTGTTAATGTTAAAAGTTATATGGTCGTTTGCACCCTCTTTGACGGTAATGGACTTGGCTTCTATTCTATTCATACTTAAAATTTCATTACAATCTTCTAATACTTTTTTGGTTCTAACATCCAAGTTTTTTATTGCATCTTTTTCATTGAAGCCATTATTCATTTTCGTTTCACTTGTACTATTTTTTTTCTCACTGCTATTATTCTCATCACTTGTATTTAAAACATTATTACAATGATCTAAAACTGATTTTGTTCTTGAGTCTAAATCACTGCCAATGTTCGCCAGTGCTTTTTTCGGGACACTACCATTCTGTATGTTTTCATTGTTATTAAATTTACCTTTATTTTGATTTACCAGTTTATTATTACTGACATTGGGAGTGTCGTTTAATATGCCATTGTTGTTGCTGATGCTGTTAGCTGACATCGTATCTTTTTGAGATTTTTCACGCAGACGGGCAACTGCTTCTTTGCCACTACCTCTAGCTGGGGATGGACTAATTTCACTCTCATTACCCCCGTCACCAGATTTCCACCAGAAGGAGTTTTTATTATTTCTACGTTGTTTCGAACGTACTTCTGGACTTGACGGCTCGCCATCTCGAAAACGTTTTATGAAACCAGCAATTGTGGATTCTTGACCCTCCGATTCAACAATTGACAAGCCTGATTTACTGGTTACTGCACTAATATTACTATTGCTACCTTTACTACTGTTTCTTGTATTAGTTTTACTAATACTTTTTAATTTCTTACTAACCTTTTTTTTCACTTGCTTGTTTCTTAGCACTTGTTTCTTATTATTAGACAAGTTAGATCTTTTTCCGAACCTTACTCCTTCGTCTCCACTACTACTTTCTCTACTGTTGCTTCGATGCCGGCTAGATCCATAATTTTCATCTTTGCCAATACTTTTCGATCTTCTTCGCCGCCTTGGTAGATCATGATTTAATTTTAGCTTATTACTAGCGTTGGCGTTAGTATTATAGCGCCCATATCGCCTGTTACTATTTGACTGTCCAGGTTGACGATTCTTATATATTTGTTGAGACGTTTTCATTGACATATTAATGCCTGGTGTAGATGGACGGTTAGACTTACGCCTACCGCCTGAAATTTTTTTCCCTCGCATTCGTTCACTTGGTTGTAACTTATTTGAAGAATATGTAAAACGTTTATTTTGTGATAGGACCCGTTGTGCTGCTTTTTCAAGCTCCTGTACGGTAAATTCATTGTACGACGCCATTCTTGTTCAACCTATAAGTTAAAATATGAAATGGAAGGCCTATACTATCTAATGTCTTCAAACGAACTCAAAACAATGTATTTTTACGCAAATCCCTTTTGCAGAAAAGCGGAATATATTGGTAATATCCTTTTCAAACAATACGTTGCGGGGAAGTCAACCGTCCTTGTACACGTGGGCACGAAGAAATGATAACATTACTAATTACGGAGGTAATAATTAAAATTAATATAATAATAAATAATAATAATAATAATAATAATAAAAATTATATTCGTGATAATAATAAATAATAATATAACACAACATTATTATTCTATCTTCTTTTATTATTGAATAGAAGTTTTCCGGCAACTTTTATTCCTCCATCCTATTTACATGCTAAATGTTTTATAAATTCAAAAAATAATTACAACGTTAATAAATATTTTTACCTAGTATTAATATTATGGTAACAAGAGAGCGAGAGAGAGTAACTCATTATGATGCCTTCTTCTTATTTAGTCTTTGTTACTACTGCTATTTACTATTGTTAAAATTACAATTATAATACCTTAAAATAACTTCCTCTAGTAGTCGTCTTCTCTCGAAGAAAATAAATTTTTAAATTTTTCATTTACCAATCCTTCCTCATCCTCCTTTGCTTGTTCAGCCAATAATTTTTTGCGTCGGTGTATTTCCTTTTGTTCTTTCAGTTCTGTCAGACGCAAAAAATCATTTTCATACATATAATTTCTTTCTTTGAAACGTTTTTCCAAAAACTCTCTCAAATCACGAAACCGTGTAAGTTCAAAATAATTCCATCCATATCCACTTAAAGCTTCCAAAATACTGTCTTCGCCGTGTTGAACTTCAGCCATGGATAATTTATAATCGTGTGGTTTATTACGTCTACTCTGCCAGTTTTGACGTACATAACGTAATAAATGATATAGTTTATAAACATTATTTACACCATTTGAGATCCATCTTTCTGCTAAATGATTCATTCCAAACATTTGTAATACCTCGTATAGCTCTCTTTCTTCATTTAAACGTTTGACTTCCTTTTTACTACCTGACATCCAGCGTCTTGTAAACTTGCCAACATTCAATTTAAATTTACTACCGTTCACAATTCTTACATTTGGCGGCACATTAAATCTTGGATTTGCTGTACTATGTGATGTAAACCAAGCAGAAACTTTCCCACAGACAAGACGAAAATATTGACGATTGCAATCAAACGCAACAGGGCTTGATTCATGTGGAGTTTTATCTGTCATCCACACCAATTCACCTTTGCTTAAAAGTTTGCTTGGCTGACCTAGCTGCGATCTAACATGTTCTAGATCCCCATGAGGACCGATTACTTCGCCCTTTGTGTCATTTATATAATGGTTCCAAACAGCAGTAGATTTATCAACGTTACTACACATAAATATGCCCCCAACAATACAATCGTGTCTAAAGATATGTCCACGCCCCCAATGATGTTCCGCACCTGGCAAGTACATTCCATTCTTCTCTTTAATTGCAAACTTTGATGAGGTATTTAAATAATCGTTGTTGCAGCTGTTGTTATCAATGCTTTCAATGATAGGCAGTATTGATGGACTTTCACAATGTACGCCACCCCTTCTTTGTGAACTTCCAGCAATAGCTGGTCTTTCATCGACTGTTAAGTATGCGATTTCTTGATCTCCCTTTTTTCCAAACTGCAACCTTTTAATACATTTTTTGATAATATCCCAATACTGGCTTACTTCATCTGGCAATGTTTTTTTATCTTTCAAGTTAAATGGCAACATGTTCACATATAAATGCCCCAGCTTGCTATCGATGGAATCTTTTTGAAAAAAAGAAGCCTTGTTACTACTACAATTTTCATCAATAGTTACTTTTAATGGCTTTGGAAATTCAACGTTTTCTTCTAAGGTCGCTGCTGGTAATCCACCCAAATATTGACGTTCTAACTCTTGATAGTCCTTCGGAATCTGTTGACTAACTTGTATAAACTCAGGTAAGCGTGGTATTCCAGAAAATTTTATGCTTAAAATATTTCCACGTGTGGTATATACTTCTAATGGTTCGTCCATTTTTATAATATGAGACCCCCAGAACTCTTCACATACTTTAACAAATATAATCTTTAACAAATCATTTTGACCACGCAACTTAGATATGGGCGATTTTGTATCTACTGTCCCAAGTAAAAATGTAAACAATGTTTTGTCCACGTTTTCCCATACTTTGGTGACATCACCACTGTTTTCTTCAATTTTGCTTTCATCACAAATAAGTTCCAGTGTATCTTGAAAGTCGGATGAATCCATTTTTGAGACACGAAAGAGAAATTTATACTTGTCAAGCTGAAAGAATTGTAAAACTTGAGAGTAAAATCGCCTTTTAAGTCATTAGCTTCGTTTGATACAGACGACGCACGCATGAAGTTGAATTATGTTGAAATTTCATACCAATATACCAACAAATGTAATAATAATATATATATTATTATTTATTATTATTATTATTATTATTATTATTATATTATTGTAATGATGATGACACACACCGGCATATATGTTAAATGTTGTCCCGCTAAGGTACAAAAAGTTAAGGAATATTTTTAAGGTTTAAATGGATAATATTATAACAACTTATTAAAACTATCAAGGCAAGACCATTTATTTGTAGAACTTTAAAAATTTTACCCAGGACATCTCATATACTGTTACTCGTACGCTCGTAAAATAATATAATATTTTTGTGATGCGCGTATTTTAACTTAAATATATAAATAGTATATATATATAATTAATTCTTACTCATATATAATATAACATATTATTCTCTTACACTCATTAATTTATAATTAATGCGAGTAAGATAACATTAATAAATGAGTAAGAATTACGAGTAATTATATTGATGTATGAATGTGAATTTTTTCGTTCGATATATATTAATTTTTTAATATTTAAAGCTACACGCCCGAAACAGTGTGCTATCTATGCATAACCGTTTTGATTTCTCTTCATTGAAACAATGCCTCATCAATATTTGCTAATTTTTTGGTCACTGCGATTTGTCGTAAAATGTCAGCTTCTTTCTCTGTAACAGTTTCGCTATTGTTATTACTAACCTCACTTAACCATTTATGTAAAATAGGTGGTAAAATTTTCCCAACACTTGGTGTCATTAACAAAGAAAATGGTGTGACCGCAAAACTTTTATTAATATTGTTATTGTTATTATAATTACTACTACCGACATCATCACTAGGAAGCAATATGCCATTTGCTAAAAGCACTAATTTTGCCATAGTTGATAATGATTCTGATTTTGACATCACAAATACCAATTCATCATTTGCATCTGATTTCAATGTATTCTCAAAAAATCCTAGCATTTCTTTCCGCTTTGAAAATAATGTTTGTTTGAGTACCTTCTTGTCTGTCTTCTTTATTAATAAATCGCACTCAGTGGCAATGGCTGGTAACAATTCCAATAACTCATCAGGACCGTTTTTAGTAGCCTCGAATAATTTTATCATCGTATCTTTGCTAACGCTTAGTTGGGAAGTATCAATATACTGCCTGCATAAAGCTAGATCAGTTAAAAGTTCCACAATTGCATTTGCTTTATCTTTGGGATTTTGAGCGTTACAATCGCGACCTTGCAACAAATCAATTCCAACTTTACTAGCCTCCATTCCTAGAACAATTGCTAATATTTTCTTTGAACATGAATCAATACACATTTTTTTCAATCCAGCTATATGCTTAGCAACTTCTTTCGAGCGTTCTTCAAAATTTTTATGATTACCATCTCCATCCTCCCCCCCTCTATCACTATCCTCAACCTCTTCATCTTCTTGCGCCATTTGCAATAATATATCATCCACTAATTTACGATATCCAACGCAAGATTTTGCATAATGTTGAAGATTTGCATACTGAATATGAAATATTTTTTCCAATGCATTTAAAATGTCCCTTGTATTTGATGCACCACTTTTTGATAACTGAGCAATAGACTCACTATAAGCTTTTTCATATTCACTTTTTCCAAATTCATATAAATGTATACCTAGGGCATTCAAGAGGTTCTTGCTATTATCTTCAAGATCGCCAATTTCATTTTTCAAACTACTATCATGCTTTAGTAGCAACTTTTCAATATCATTTACCCTCCATTTTTTTCTCTCACTTCTGTTCGTACCACCCTTGTCCTTTTTGGAGGTCTTTTTAGTTTCATAGCTATCGTCCTCGTCGTCGTAGTCACCCTTACGATTACCACGCTTTCCTTTTTTACCTTTTTTGCCTTTTCCTTTCCGCTTATTGCTACGTTTTGATAAATCGTTATCATCACCATCGCCCTCACCCTCATCATCATGCTGCTGTCCACGTTTACCTTTTTTTTTCTTGCCACTTTTCTTCTTACTCTCGCTGCTATTATCATTGTAAGTATTATCACTTACACCATTATTTGTATTGCCATTATTCATTCCAACTGTTTCCTTCAGCCCAACTGCATTTGCTTCAGCAGCAGCAATTTGTTTCGCGCCTGCACTGAGCGTCGTGCGACATTTTTTTAAATAGTCATTGGATATTAAAAAATCGAATCCAATAGGTATACATTGATCCATTTTTTCATTACATAATTTACCTAGTGCTTCAATATCTTTTTCATCAAATGGTATATCTTCAAAAACTTTAGAAATTGATATCCATTTCTTGCCAGATATTACTTCTTCCATTACCACCGCTTCTAAACGATCATACATAGATTCATCAATAACGTATGAGTTCAAATTAATTAAATTTGGGTACTTCTGCCTCAAAAATTTCGCCGCATCTTTTATTCTAACTTTTCTGGCCCGCTCTTTCGGCAAATACCCATTTGACTCGAAAAATGATTCACATGCTAAATGTTGCATTCTACCAAATATATCTGGTATAAATTCATTACCGCGTAAAGTGCCATTTAATGTTTTATTTGCAATCGCTGCTTTTATAACCTCTTCTACCATTTCATTATCAATAAAACCATGGAACTGGACTAACTTTTGTATAGATGTTGGCCGTGTTATAGCATTTAATGCGCCTAAGACCCTTCCTTTATGACGATCGACAAAACCATTCGTGTACAACACACCATGTTTCATGTGTACCATATTGGATATGGCATTTTTTCTCTTTTCCAACGCTTTGGACATAAATTTGACAGATAAACCATAGTTTGTTGCAAGATCACCAACAGTTACATGCCCTTCTCCCTCTAGCAAGTGTTCTATAATCTCGTCAATTAAATCATTTACGTATTGCTCTGATATTAATTCACTGCCATTGCTAATCAATTGAAGTAAAGAATCTTCTTCAATTAACTCTTTCGTTTTTGATTCAATATACGAACTATCCAAATTTAACGCAGCTTCAATAGCGCCCAGAGATATTCTCCCGCCAGCTGCAGTTAGTTCGTAAGATATTTCACGCTTCAGTTGTTCCGGCGTTAAATATTCTTTCCCATCCAATGTATACATTAACCCTCTTAGTAAACCAGACTTCATTAAAGTTTGCAAAATTTCTACACAGTTTCTTTCTGATAATTTATGCTTCGTTTCCTCTGCCTGTACAGCGTCAAGCTCTGCCATCAAGTCGTCCAGTGAAAAATCATCCATCTTCTTATGTATCACTTGTATACGTAAATATGTGCAGCTATGTCAGGTTGTCGATGTTTATGTAAATGTCCGACCCTTCAGCAATTTATTCTCATATATGTTTAAAATAGATTCTACAACTAATGAAGAGTGTACGAAATTATGCATACAATCACAACCAGAAAGAACAAAAGGAGGAGGAGACTAGAAGAAGCGCGAGCACCAAATTATTTATTAATATAGAGCTATAATATTAATAATAATTATTATTTTAATTATTACTACGTATTATGGTACCAGGTACTTGTATTAATTATATTTTAATAATAATAATAATAAAAATATAATAATTGTACTACAGTTGTTTACCATAATAAAGTGTTATTTTTTCATCGCGACGAGATTTTGATTGTTTTATTTATATTGCATCTTTAATCTTCTATTCTAATATTAGTGGTTGTAAAAATGACGATCATCAATTTCTATCTACGAGGACAGTACGCTCGTATATTTTATATTATAATAATTATTATTATTGAAATTATTACATAATATATTATTATTATTATTATTATTATTATTATCACTATAGACGACTCCTCTCGTGTCCTCGTATGTCTTACCCCTCTGGCATTATTTTAATTTTCATATTATAAATATTATGATAAAAACAAACAATAGGCCATTTTTTATATATTTTATTTTATTTTCATTTTTTACCTTGCTAAAATATTCTAACAAAAATCATGGTCCATGCACATATTAATATTAAGTACAAAAGCTTATTACTTAGTAGATTAATTACTGGATGCAATTGATTTTGCTGCATTTATTAATTCATTTAGTGATTTCCATATAAAATCTTTTGCTTCATCGTGTAAAGCACTAACTTTTTGTGTTGCTTCTCCATATTCATTAAGTAAATGGAACCCTCCTTTTAATTTTTCATTTGTCAAACCACGTATCATATATTCAGCACAATCTTGGCGGCTTCTACCACCAATTGCCTGTGAAGTGGAACGTTACGAAAGAGAATCGATGTGTTAGGATGAATGTATAAGGGGTTTAGGGGTAGTAGACAGAACGTACTTGAATTCCTCTTACCATCCAACGCAATACGGATGGCATCTCTGTCCCCCAATTTGTAGCAACAAAACCGGGGCAAGCATGCATAACTGTTAGTTCTTTATTTTCCTCTGCTAATTTTTCAACCAAAACATCATTGTAAAACCCTGCTGCATCAGCAGCATTTTTTATGCTATAATTACCACGTGATAACTCAAAATCAGTTTCGTAATGTTTATAACTTGAGTGTACACCAGCTGATAAAACTGTAATGATTCTTGGATCTTTTGACATCTTTAAACTTTGCAACAATCTGGTAGCAAATGTTGCTCTTGACCAAACATGTAGTGTTAATTTCTGGTCTAGTCCTTCTTCTTTGGATGGTGTAAAACCTTGAATTGTTGCCATGCCTTGTGACATGACAAGATAGTCTATTCCTTTCTCTTTTGTATCCTCCAGTATAGAGTCTACACACTTGTTTACATTTTTTAATAGGAAACAGTCGCATTTAACAAAGTTTACTTTTTGTTGCTCTGCATTGTTTTCGGATACAATTTTATTCAATTCATCCAATACAATTTTAGAGCGACCACTTTCTCTACCAACAATAGTAATAGAGCATTTTGCTCGCGCTAGCCTCTCCGCTATGCCGCGCCCAATCCCTGACGTCCCGCCGACTACTATTGCGTGTTTTTTCTGGAGGTCTAGTTTTAAGTTACTTTCTTTAACTAGTCGTAATGCTGCCATTCTCGTTGACGATGATTTAATAATGTAATATGCCAAACAACTTATAACAACTATAAATGCAGATACAAGTTGTAATCTACGCATTTCGTTGGTAAAAGAATATTCGTATACATCTTACGTACATGGATATTCAATCACGCATGTCGTTATAGACGAATGCAATATAATGAGACCAAAAACAACAAAACAACAACAACACAACAACAATAATAATAATAAAAATATAATAATAATAATAATAATAATAAATAATAATAATAACTACTATAATTATTTATAATAATATAATAATAAAAAATTTGATGAAATAAAATTAAAATATAATAATATGAATTTATTATTATATTATTATTATTATTATTATTATTTTAAGTGTATGTATAAAAAATAAAATTGAAATAATAAAAATAATAATAATATTTTATTAATAATATTAAGTACTACTATAAATACTATTATTACCACTACTACGATTTATTATCATCAGTTTTTTTGTATTATACGCATGTTAATTTTACATACGTACTTTTCATACGGCCGTATCGTATTATAGTTTTTACATTTTAAGAATTTATAATAATAATTTAAATCATTTTTTACTTTGGTATATTTTTTTTACAAAGATTATCTTGTGATCAAACTCAATAATCATTTATCCGGGCTTCAAAATCTTCTTCATATAAACGTTTACGCCTTGTGGAATTGTTTACATTAGTGCCGCCAAAGGAAGCTCTTGCTGGCTGTTCTCGTGGTCTTGGCATGGAGAATAACGGCCCACCATGCTCTGTAGAAGAACTTTGTCTAGCAACATAACGCCGAGCAATTACCAGACTGTGATGAATTGAACGCGATAGTTCTGATTCTATACCAAACCGATTATTAGCTAATCTTTTTGCTCGGTTAAATGCTACAAATGCAGAATCAATCTCTCCTAAAGCTTCATATTCAATGCCTAAGTTGTGCAATGCAACTGGCAAAGCCTCCTGAACAGGGTCATACTGTGCAGCATCAACCGCGTCAAGCGCCCAATTCAATGCTTCATGATGTCTACCTACTGCACTTAGTGTTGAACAAATATTGTTCATAATTGCAGGAGTTCTATTTAGTTTTAATGCTTTTTGCAAGTACACTAAGCCACCTTCAAAATCTTTTTCATGGTTCATAACTAAACCAAGCCTCATAAGGGTTATAGAGCGGGCTTCATTGAATTCTTCATCCAAAGCGCCAGGGATCATATTCTGTGTCATCCTTTCTGCACCAATAAGTATCGTCTTTGCTGTGCCTAAGTTCCTTGAACGAATCATACGCGAGGCAGTATCATTCATGCGGTTAACAGAGTCTATAACATCCATAGTGGCTGTAGTAGATACCATTGATGTAATGATTGTCGAATCATTTGCCTTCATTGATTTGACTATATATTTCCCCTTTAAACTTTCTTCCTTCTTTTTCTTCTTTTTCTGATGCTTTGGTTTTTCATTGCCATCATTTATAGATGCATATTTTGATGAACGAGATTTATTTGAAGTTTTACCCATTTTGTTCTTTTTCGCTTTTTGATGAGACTTAGCTGAAGTAAATCCATTTCTTTTTTCATCGTTATCAAATGAAGAGTTTAACTCACTTTCATCACTTGTGTCATCTACACTGCTATTGCTACTACTTGTTGCACTACTTTCTTGCCCAGAACTTTTTGTTTCTTCAACAGAATTACGTGTTATACGCGATTTCTCCATATTTTCACTTTCAAATCGATTAGCTATTTGTTTACGCATATGTTTTACAACATATTTGCGTGCTTTTTTTTGCTCTTTTTCTCTAATCTCATTACGAATTTTTTTCCTTAGTTTACGTTCTTTATGTCTCTCTTCCAAGCGTCTGCGCCTTTCCTCAGCCTCCTCAGCCTCCTTCTCCTCTCGAATTCGTTCTTCCTCCTCAAATTCTTTAATTCTTTTTTCTCTTTCTCGTTTAATATCACGTTCAACTATTAGCTTTTTAGCAATTTGCCGACCTTTGAATCCTCGATATATACGCGCTATTGCCGTCTCTGACATACGACGGAGGGCAAACCAATTTCGTAAACGATTTTTAGCCCGTGTATGTCTGTACCATTTAGCAAGTCGCGTTGCACGATTGTGCATTTTCTCAGTTGGTGCTCGTGGCATTCTTAAACGACGAATCTTACTTTCTTTTGCTTTGATTTTTCGCATCCGCGCCTCTCTAGCTTTTTTATGTCTCTCATCGCGATGCTTCTTTTTCATTACATCTTTTAAATAACTACGCATATATAACTCTTCTTTCTCCATATTAGCTCGTTCAATTGGCTCAAGCTCTAATCCTCGCTTGTTCATTAAATGCTCTCGCCTTTGTCTTTCCTCTCTTTCCATCATCTTCCTTTCACTTCTTTCCTTCAATAATGTTACGGTTAGTATTAATTTTGCTTGAAATTGCATCATCCAATATAGAACCAAAGGTCAGAAATGGGGAATTATATATAATATGTTCAAAGGTCAAGTTTTGAATGCGGTAATATTCTTCAATTTATGGATACCGGTCAATTCAGGAAGGAATGCTTGTATTAAGTGCATTGAGAAATATTGCACGCTTCAAATGGCTGAATCTTTTATATTGATTATAAATAATAATAATGTATTATGTATTATAATAAAAAAAAAAAACATCATGTGCACATCATCATTTTTTTTAAAAAAATAATACTACACTGTACTATACGACGAGGAGTGGTGGTGAGTTGAGAGTCGCCATTCAATGGTTCTCTACCCAAATTTGTACTAAAGTAAGTCCTACCACCACCAAGTTTTTTAAATTAAATGTAATAATAGAATTTAATCTAATAATAAATAATAAGTGGTATTACAGTATAATTATTATTATATAATATAATTATATTATTATTATTATTATATATTATATATTATTATTCGAAAAAATATACTACACATAATAGTATGTGCGTATCACGAATAGCACGGCGAATGTATAAATAAATTCACATCATTAACTAATTTCCCATTATTAATACCAGGAAAACAATGTTATTATTTCAATAATACCAGGAAAACAATGTTATTATTTCAATATGCTTACGCGTATGTCTATAAAAATTGTTCTTCATCAACATAATAATATTACCTTTGACAAATAACTTTCTATTGGTCTTTTCCAGTTCGTTTTTCTTCTTCAACAAGTTTTGCAGCTTCGCTATTTCCCGCTTCGATATCTTTATTATCTGTTTCTTCATCAAGACTATCGCTAGGTAATAACTCTTGCCCTTGTAAATCTGCGACGGCTTCTGCTTGTTGTGCCTTTGTTCCAGTAGTAGCTTGAAATAAATACTGTTGGCACAAGGTGGCAGTTCCTAATAGCATTGCACATAGCATGAATACAGTAGTGTTCTCCATGGAGTCAATTTGTTGCAATACAACGACAACAATTAAATTCAATCCAATACGGAATAAATTCATAATTGTAGCACGTGTCTCTTCTGGCAAATGTTGCGATCGCATAACGCCCATACCTGGAAAATAAACACCACATATTGCTTCAAACATACAAAATGAAAGCATGATAAAATTTTCGTTTTTTGTTACAGCAGGAACTAGTAAACACACTACAGCAACGGCAAATGCATATCGTAAAATAGATTCAGGTGGTCCAAACTTTAACAAAGTTTTAAACATGTTACTTCCAATCATCATACTAACCATGAAACATGCAAATACCAAACCGTGAGGCAACACTTCGCCGCTTGGAATAACAGCTTCTAGTGTTGGTGTCCACATGAATACAAATAGATACATACTTGATTCAAAACAGGATTGAATTAATCCCAGTAATGCAACTTTTGGGTTTTGTTGAATAACTGCAATACCTTGTTTCAAATTAAGAGCAGGCGCGCTATTTTTATCACCGTAATTCTCTTTCCACGTGGAATAAATAATTGCAGTCCCCGCAATTAAACATATCAACGATAAATCAAAAGGTGCAACAACACCAAAATTCGCTGCTGCAAAGCTGGCAACGATACCAGCCCCGATTGCAACAACCCCATTGCCAAACGTCATCGCTGAAAATGTATGTGCTAGCCAATCATCTGGAAAGGCAGCTTGTTTATGTTCACTAACCATCCATGCTTCAAAAGCACTGAATAGTATAGATGTAGCAATGCCGCCTAGCAATCTACCAACAAGCAAAACGCCATAATTATTAAAATGCTTTGTGATGCAACTTAACCCGTACATTATACCAAAAGCTAAACAATTTAGTCGTCTTCCATAACGATCTGCTAAACTTCCAATAAAGGTACCAAAGACCATACTGCTCCCAAACCCAACAATAAATAAAAATGCAATTTCGCCTCTACTAAATTTATAATGAGCATACAACGCGTACACATATGGTCCTTGAAGCCAATCTGACATCATTGCTATAAAATATACGATGAGGTATCCACGTTGAAATTTTTTAAAATCTTTTGTCACCAACACTTTATCTTTTGATCTAGAGCGAATAACAACAACTACACATATAAGACATAATGCAGCCAGGAATCCTAAATATCCGGACATATAACTAGATAAAAGTGGCATGGTTTATGTTATTATATAATAATTTTCAACGAGGTATGTAATTTCCTTTTTTAAAAAAAGGGGGTAAGAAGTTCGAGCAAATGTATACAAATATACAGATTAGAATTCTTTGATCAGTAGATATTTTATAACAACGATTCTAATATACTGCATGCGCAGGGAGATGATTTATTTTGAATAACATGTTGTTATTTATTAATTAATTTATAATAAAATAATAATCTATTATATATATTATTATAGCACATTATTATATTTTTATAATTTTCTTCTTCTTCTTTTGTTATTTTTATATATATTAACAGTAGAGAATAATATAAATAGCATAATATAAATATAGGCTAATAATAGTTCAATAGTATTATCCCAATAATAATAATTTATAATAAATAAAATAAAAC
>Ga0099797_100294_pt1 | contig 33041 bp, 16 predicted proteins | sample Uncmet_Sort48C_1_FD_89871 | JGI IMG/M metagenome (GOLD analysis project Ga0099797, IMG submission 89871) | Marine eukaryotic communities from CALCOFI LINE 67, Pacific Ocean - C012_Sort48C_1 | ecosystem: Environmental > Aquatic > Marine > Oceanic | place: Pacific Ocean: Monterey Bay | collected... | reverse complement strand
CTTGACAGCAAGTTCGTCTTGCAAAAGTCCGGTTGCGTTTTTCATTGTCTCGTCCGTGTCCGCTTTGAACAATGAACGCCACGAACTTCTGAGGATGCCGGCAAAATCAATCGCAAACGCAAAACCGGAGCCGATTTCTCAGGATTTCCACCTGTTTTTTGCTCTCTTTGGGACGTCTTGCTCTCTTTAGGACTTCAGCGACCGTATCAGCATTGGTCGAGGAGTAAACATCATCCGAGGTCGTCGCGTTCAGATTTGACCGCCATCACCTTGAACCAAAACACAAAAATCGCAACCAAAAACTTAAACTCAATTGCTTCGGGGAGATTATCATCGCCGCAAACTCTTCAATAAAAAAACGAGTACGCCTCATGTCTGTGTTCCTGGGTCAGAGCCCACATTTTGATCTTCGGCAGAATATTATTGACGGCGTTGTCTCTATCGTTGACTGTGACATCATTCAAATCCTTACCCATAGCAGTGGCCACAAAAGACTTCTGCGAGCCATTGTCGCAAAATCTCTGAAATCGATCACACTCCCAAATCAATCACATATCACGCAAAGATTAGAATCACTATGACGCGACAACAAATCAGAATTATGGAGCTCTCAGCTCGCAACACTTCCACCACCATCCAAGCCGCCATCTAGTTGCTGACTATTACCACCATTTGCCAGATTGTTTGCTCCGATTCCTTCTTGCTGAGAAAAGGCTTTTAAAGCCATGGGCCCGGGATTGGCTCCGTTTAAATCTTGCTGCTGGGCAGGAAACGTTGCTCAAAGAAAAAAGAATGGAGCCACTCACTACAATAGGATGCCCCGAAGTTTTCTTTTTTGCTCTCGAGTCTTTAGGACTCAACACGACAATGAGAATTCTGAGTCACACCCTGGATCCATGGAGCTCGCCAATGACTGCAAATGACTGCAAAACTCGAAGGGATTAAATTCCATTTGCAGCCGAAGTCTTCCTAGGCTCGAATCTTCAGTCTCTGAGCCTGGCCCTTCTCCATGGGCGACTCTGAGTCTTGTGCCGGCCCTCTGGCAAAATTGCAGTGGCGACTCGTCTCTTTGATTTAGAATGGATTTAGAACTCGAAATGGCGCCGCTCCCGGTCACGCTAGACCGGCGCGACTTCTTTTTTGAGTAACTGTTAACAGTTACACAGTTAAGGTTTTGCTTCTTTCTGAGTCTTTCAGTTCTTTCTTGGAAAAATCTTTTTGCTCCCCGAGGCAAATTGATGTTGTGCAATGGTGTGACAGGCAACGATTGTCGACGTTGACCACCTTCATTGGCAGCTTCGGTAAGCGCAGCCCCTCGCGAAGGAATTGTCAACGGCAATGCATGCATCTGAATGAATTATGATATTCCAAAGACACAATGTACAGTTTTTGCTACGAATGATACTCCAAAGATGGAGTTTACCCAAAAGACACGATAGATGCGATATGTTTGCAGACGAAGATTTTGAAAATTGTTTGAGACGAAGATTTTGAAAATTGTTTGAAATCTTTCCGCCGTTCCTGCATTGCCGAAGGAAAATTTGCCTGGCAATGATTAATTACTGCCAAGATTTCCATCAGTCATTTCTCTGGTTCTGGTTGAAATTTCTCTTTTCCACTTTCAGCCTTTTCCCCAGGAAAGTTTTGCTCTGGAAAAGGTTTCTCTAACAGGATTACTGATTCAGTTTTTTTTTGAAAGAACTTTGTTCAATCACTGTCAGCTTCAAAGTTCCGTATCTCGATCAGTTAAACTTACACTGATGGAAATTCAATTAAATTCACATGCGTCAGTTTGTCATCCATTTCGGGAATGCCCAAGCCATTTCGGAAAAGCCCAAGCAAATCCATTTCGGGAAAGCCCCAGGCGTAGCCAATCCAGACGTAGCTTGAACGACGTTCAAGCTTTCAGATAAATCGCGCTCCACTGCTTTTATTCCTTTTTTGATTTCCGCCGTCAGCAGATTCAGCGTGCCGTCGCTGGTTTAATATCAGCGCTTCAAACTGCCAGACTATAGGCACTCTGTGGTCAAATCCTTTATCTCGGTTATTTTTAGCAGATCAATCGTCATTTTTCTCCTTTGGAAATGTTTCGTCGACGTCGTATCGTGGTGTTTGACTTTTGGTCCCGGTACAAATAGATGCAAAACGTTTTGCGATGAATCAACCTTGCAAAACATCGGCGACACCTTGCAAAACATCGGAGATTCTGCGAAGTTCGATGTTAACTTTACTATTTCTGCATCTCACTCACAACTTCTCGACGTTAACTTTACTATTTCTGCATCTCACCCACAACTTGAATCAGCTATCCATCTTATATGGCAAACTGAAAAGTAACTCCCGACAAGCATCGTGATCCTCACCTCCGGTCTGCTTCCGGGCAGCCTCCGGAGTGAAGCTTAAGTTAGGATCGCCCGATAGGTACTTATACTATTCTGTGGCCAAATCCTTCACGCCGGTCTTGATTTTTCGTCGTCCATTCGGAGGCTCCAATTCGTATGGTACTACCATCGACAGAGGTGGTACGACTTTTTCTTCTCAGTACACACCATGTCTCTCAGTTTGAGAGTATGTCTATCATGCTTCTTCGCTTCATTCGCTGGAGATCTGCACGGGTTCTCTCAGTAGGGCTTCACTCACTGGAGAACGGCTTCTCTCGGTAGGGCGCCCCCCTTAGAATTTAGAAATGAAACAACCAAATGCAATGAAAGATCGGTCTTAATTTTGAGTAAGCAACTCATTGCTCGATGCAATCTCTGATTTCGTAATTTACAGTATGGAAAATCACACACAATGATTGCAGCTTCGTGCATTCCATTCGCGCGATCGTCTTTTTTCTTTCATTTTCCATTCTGGAGCTTTGCCGATACAAAAATATCGGCGGCGTTATAATTAAATTGTTTGACAGTTACCTCGGAATCCTCGTCATCTGTGTCATAGCCCTTCGGTCGATGTGCTGCTTCCAGTGGTGTCGGAACCGCACAGCAAGCATACACTCACTCGCGAACTACTAATATAATACGCCCTGCCGAGTTTAAAATCGAATCGGGACGAGCTCGCGCCACGTTCCAAATTGAAATCAAACAGAAACAGGGGCTCTCTTTTCAAGCATGAAAGCGCTCCCTTTCCAAATCATGTTGTCCACATAAACAGAAACAGGGGCTCTCTTTTCAAATCTAGTCTCGTGCACCTTATCGGATTTCGATCGAGCGATCTGGCAGCGACGTCCAAAAAGCTGTCTTTCGTCGCGGTTTTTGTCTCCTTGCATGTCCGGACTCCACGTTTTCAAGCGTCTACGGGTCCATGTCTGCATTGACATGCAAAGCCTGCAGCAAAAGCGAGAAATGCACATGGTCATATGTTCTTCCCATATTTCTGAATCTAGTTGAAGCCGCTTTCTGACAGTGAGCCTTCTAATTGAAACCGCTTAGAAAACCTTTCTGACAGTGAAGTTTCTAATTGAAAGTTAGCTGCTGACCAGGCCGCGGCGACACACAAACTGTCAGTGTTTGAAGCAGCACACTGCCGAAAGCATCACTGCCGAAAGCATGAAAGAATAAAATAGACTGCTTTTGCACTGCACTGCAGGTAAAATGAAAGAATAAAATAGACTGCTTTTGCACTGTAGGTAAAAAGAGCGCAGTTTATTTGTCACAATCTTGGAGAAGTATATTACCCAAATTTTGAAAGGAATACACGGCCGCTGCCATGTCGGAATGCCCGTCATCCAAAAGTACAGACGATTCTGGTATCTTTCCACGAGGAGTGGAGGATGGATGTCGTTACGGCTCCAGGGTTGCAGTTCAAAATTGAAACGCCCAATCTCTATCGAAATGACACGGAAAAAAGCGGCATGATAACTACGATATCATTTGGAAAAAGTAATCATTTGGGTCCACCAGATGATGATACACAACTCCATTTGGGCAGAAGGTAACTTCTGTGGTGCTACCATTGGAAAACGTTACCGGAAGGCCGTTGACCCTCGCAAGAGTGAAGGGCAAAACAGACTCAAGCTTTTTCTGATGAAATTGAAATCATTGCGCCATCAACAAGGCTCATTGAAATTCGAACTATCGACATTCCATGAAGTTCTTAGTTCAGTTCTCGATTCGGAAAGGAGTCATAGTGTGTGAATGACGAGAGCGACCAGATCCAAAGCCAAAAGTTGAACACCCACAGTCATCGAGTCCAAACGTGTTGCGAAGAGATTTATTCGAAGCAGTCGTCTGCTTCTCGACGAACAGACTGCCTCTTCTTCGGGGGATGCTGCGATCTGCCACCAACCGACGGCGGGGAGGACAACGATCTCTTCAGCGTTGCCTTCGGAGTTGCCTTAGCAGTGCCACTGGCGGCATGGATGCACTGACTCGATATAATAATATATAATCCCGGGAAGGAAAACGGCCGAGATGGAAACTGTAAAAAACAATAATACCTTGCTTCGGTTCAGCGGTGAGAGACTCTCATCATCCTGGGTTCCTCCTTCACCAACCGGATGTCCGATAACGTAGAAGCAACAAACTATAATATCACGATACCTATACCATAGCCATAAGTTAACATCACGATGCCTGTACCGAAGCCATTAACATCATTATATCGAAATCATTACAATCGAGCGACAAAATAGCAATCGCCTTGTCATTGTATCACATTAAAGCAAAGCCATGAACATAAATCATAGTCTTTTTACAATGACGTTTGTACAATGACTTTTGCACAATGACTTTTGTACGTAGCAATGACTTTTGTACAACGACTTTTGCTGAGCTTCTCGCTCATCATCCTGGACTTGAAGAAAACCGCTAGGACCTTAGGATCTGTGTATTCTTGGCCAGCCACACGTGATTTCTGTGCCTTTTCCATCTGACCCACTTGCGAGTTAACATCGAAGTCGTGATCATTGAGCTAAGTTAAGTTACGTCGATGATCGTCGTCGGAGTCACGAAAAAGCAAATCGCTCGTGATTCATAATTAAATTCGTACGGCGCTTCAAGTTTTCAACTCAGAGAAGTTGCACGGCGATGGCACGTCGATAAGACTCCATTCTTCTCGAATAGAGTCACTGTGGACTTCTCGGCGCAGTGTTTAAGTATACGCACTATTTGCCAAATGACTCGGGCAAGAACGAACTATACTCGGCAGCCATCCAGAGGCGCCGCTTTTTCTTTTTTTCGGAATCGGGGCGAAATGGCCATCGACGGCATCAGTAGGAACAATTACAAGCATGACGGGAGCTACGAGCACTTTTTTCCGCAACCCCGCCCACCGATAGCCCTTTTATGCAATCACTTCTCTAAAAAAAATATTTTATTCAATTTCAATTGGAATTTCGCGGCTCGGCTTAAAAGCAGTTTTTTGCTTCATTATCAAAGTCGTCAGTCCTCAAGAAAATTGGTCTTGGCATCTTGCTGTTACAAAAAAGCTCTCCTTTCTCCTTCAAAGGGTCAGAATACTCTCCTTTCTCCTTCAAAGGGTCAGAATTGGACATCCGGGCTTTGCTGTTACAAACTCCCCCTTCTCCTTCAAAGGGTCCGTCCAATTGCTTTTACAACCTCCCCGTTCTCCTTCAAAGGGTCAGAATTAGTCTGAGACGACAGTGCTTTGTGAATCAGCATCGCATCTGCTTGAAAAGGCACTCCAGCCTTGTTTCGCGCGAGAGAGTTATCCAATTGATTTCTGTTATACTGATGACACTAAATTACATGTCCGCAAAGTTCGTTCGACATCATGATGAAAGAAAGACACGGCTTAGCCTCCAGAATTCAATAGAGTTCACCAAAATTTCTATGAGTATGTTGAGTCAGGGGAGACAAGATGTGTATTAATTTCAGTAAATTCAATCTGTTCAGACTTAAAAGATTTGTATCTTGAGAGGTCTCTATGAACTCTCCGTCGTTCAAGTTTCGATCCTGCGCTCTCCGTATTTGAACAAACATCGGAGAAAAATGTCACAGACTGAGACATGACTGAGATGGTTTATGTAAAGTTTCAAGTTATGTGACAGTCGGAGTCCGTCGACAAGCGTGCCGTCAACAAGCCGACTTCGGAGTCCGATTCTCCGCCGTAACCGCTAGAAGGCAACCGGTAGCAACGTTCGTAATTCGACTCTCGAAGGAGACGCGGCCTATCTTGTCTGGCTTTGGTTTGGGACACGTGACACTGGATAGTATTCAGGTGTGGCATAAAATGTAGTTTAAATTTGATATGCGAGAGAAGTTTCTCGATTAGAAACGCAGAAACGCTAGTGCGCTATTGTATATTGTCAAAGCCAAATGACAATTGCAACAAAAGTTGAGAAGTGAAATTCTTCAACAATAGACGCACCACAACGAAGCACGCTGCACATTGTCAACAGCCTGGATTAAAATTCTCCACATGAGTAGGCCACTTTACCAAGGCGCAATTAGTCAACGGCAAACCTGTAGCGTAGAACTCCTCTTCCCTCACGGCTTTTACAAACGACGATGGAGACCAGGGACATCATACGAAACACCAACAACACAGGACATTTACTATGATCGTAGGTAACGTAAACAAAATATTGGACCCAAATACCAGCTACCATACCAGCTGTCATGCCAGCTTTGGAGACCAGCTTAAGTAATTTGTCTGAGTTTCTCGCTCATCATGTTCAAAAAAAAAAAAACCGGCACAAAGCCGTTAGGGTTACCGGCACAAAGCCGCTAGGATCTGCGAACTCTTGGCCAGCCTCACGCAAGGTTTCTGCGATGTTCGTGTTTTCAATCTGGGCGACCTGCGAGCTCTGGAGTGTCGCCAGATCTTCATTTACTTTTCTCAATACTTCTGCACGGTCAACTCGATATTGTTGTTTGATGGTTTCACTATGAACGAGATCTGCAAAACCGCTGCCAAATCGACTAAGACATACGACTTGTCAGCGAACGCTTAACTTTCCCCAGTTTCTCGCTTATCATCCTGGGTCCGTTCGCGTTTCGATGCGTTAGTTTTTGGCCGCGTGTTAAAAAGTCTGATATGAGCATCAGAATTCTCGAACTTTCACCGTTTGGATCTGCGTATTCTACTCGAACCATCCAGGAGCAAACTTTGTCCAAAATCGCAATCACGAAAGGTTTCTGCGATGTTCGTGTTTGCCATCTGACCCACTTGCGAGTTAACATCGATGATCATCGAGTTAACATCGATAATGATCATCGAGTTAACATGATATCGATGATCGTCATCGGGGTTACGAGAATTTTAAGCAAACTGATTCGAAAAAGCCCTAGGATACTTTTCAAGCGAGGAAATCACTTCAAGAGATCCGAATCAGAAGACTGGCGAAAATATTATACAAAATAATAAAAAAGAGAGACGTCTTGTGAGAACCAATGTACTTCGAGAAATTCCGATACCGTTACGGTTACCGTAAAGCGATATGCTGTCTAGAATTAAAGCTAAATCATTTCTTAAAAAAACTGATCTGCAATATCCACGCAGAGAAGATTCATGGAGATATTTGCTTCTGAGTCGTTGCCCAAACCACGAATACTGACTTATGATGTGTTTATTCGTAACCACGAATACTGACTGATGATGTGTTTATTCGTAACCACGAATACTGACTGATGATGTGTTTATTCGTGATGGTTCTCGAAATCGGGGATGCTATAAATCTCGAAACCTGGAATGCAGAAATTTGCTGCGATAAATCGCCTAGGACGCACGACCTGTCAGCGATCGCTTCACTTGCCTGAATTAGATCTCGTTCATCATGATCGTCCTGGCTTACCGGCACAAAACCGTTAGGATCTGCGTACTCTTGGCCAGCCTCACGCAAGATTTCGGATATCTGTGCGCTTTCCATCTGGCCCACTTGCGAGTCAACATCGACGATCCGATCACGAAAAAGCAGACAATCGTTGGGGTCACGAAAAAGAAAGATGCCAAGTTACACAATTGATGTCATGACGTCCATGATGATATTGTCGTCGTCGTCGGAGTCACGAAAAAGCAAATCCATTCGAAATGGCTTGTCGTAGGGTGCCCAAATAGTTTTTCTTTTGCTCCCCAGAAGAAATGCGTCTCAAGACGCGGGAGTTCTCGTTCCCAAAATTTCTCCGAGTCTTCTTTTGCTTCAGCCGAAGCGTCTCAAGACGTGGGAGCACTGGGAGCTTTTGGCTTCCTGTTCGGATCCTTCGCGGAGATTTGGATTAGTCGCCGAGATATGGTGGATTTGCGACCACCTTCTGAATATAGGAAACTGAGCCTCGTTAAAGGCCTCGTTAAAGGCCGGGCGACAAGGTCCGCAGCCAAGCGCCGAAGCGGCACCACTCGGTCCACAGTCATTCATTACATCTCATTCATTACAATTCAATTTATCAAACATTTCGGAAATGCAAACCAACCACACTCATGATTCATAATTCAAATCAACCACCACACAACTCAAATCCAGATTCAAGATGACCAAGACTGTGAAATTGGAAAGAAAAATGGGAAAAAATTGAATCAAAGGGAAGATTGAGAATCGGAATCAAAAAGCTTTTCGTCAGAAAAACTGGAAAATGAGCTCATCAAATCTCACAAAAATTTTCAAAAACCTTCTAAAAATCGGAACACTGGAACAAGACACTCAACATCATCTGTCATTGCTAAGAGACAATAACATCATCTGTCATCGGTCATTTTTTGGAAGAATTACAACTGTTACTTGGTGACAAGAGCAGAAGGGCTCAACGTCAATCATTTTCCACGGTTGCAATTAGAGTTTACGCTGACTAGCAGTTTCACGCTGACTAGCAGAGCTTGACCAGCAGCAAATTTGACGAAACGTAAGGAATATGATCGAATCTGGTACGAGCAGATCGAATGATATAACGAAGAAGGAGAATGGAATGATATAACGATGGACTCCAACATGATCAAATGATAGATGAAATCACTCCTATGCAGCAGCAGGGAACTGCTTCATCATTACTATGCAGCAGGCTCAAACGGCAGACCCATAGTCTCCGCCAGAAACTTCATTTCATCATGCAAGCTCTGTTCTTTTGGCAAATCATACTTTTTGTGCAAAGCGCTCCACATGTTTTCATAGTATGGCCACACGCCGATTGGGGTGTCTGCCTTTTTTACCAACACCGGAATTTGCGTTGCGCGTTCTGGAGCGTGCATCCCATAGAAATTCTCGAAGATCAATTTGAGGATTTCTTTTTCGGACGCGGAGAGGGCACCACTTTTCGAAGGGCTTTTTGGAGAGCTTTCTTCGTCGTTTTTGGCAGCGTCGTTGTTACCTGTATGGGGTGAAGTTTTTTTTTGCAATGGTTTAATGAAAAAAGAGATATACCTATGATTCCGATTTTCGTTGACACAACTTAGTTACTTACCCTAACAAAAAGGGGCAATACTCAATCAATCAATCACAATGAAGCGAGAAACACTCACAAACACAGAGATCAACACAAGATGGAAGAAAAGTTTCAGTTTCAGAAAAACAAAATCAAGAAAAATTTTCATTACCTCCGCTGTTCCAATCATTCCCGCTGCCCTCCCAGCCATTATTCCAACTACTGGAACTGCCGCCATTGTTGTTCCAACCTGAACTATTATTATTCCAACCTGAGCCATTATTCCAGCTACTACTACTGGTGCCTTCGCCTTCCTTCTGCCATTTTCCGTCTTTGTCTTGGTACCAGCCGTCGTTCCAGGAGGTATCTTTTTTCGAGCTATCTTTCTTTTCAGATTTCTCAACCCATTTTCCGCTTTCATCTTGCTCCCAGTCGTCCCAGGAGTCATCATTTTTAGCCTCTCCTGCGTCTTTAGATTCTCCCCATGATTCTTCATTCTGACTAGGACTAGGCTTTGAGTCTTTAGCTTCATCTTCATTCTGAAAATTTTCATCATCATTCTGATTCTCCCTGACAGGTTTCACAAAAACCCATCTCCCCGTTTCCGGATCCTTTTTCCAATTCGCCCAATCTTCTCTTTCCGCCTTCTCCAAAGCCTCTTCTCTCTCCCTCTCCTCCCTCTCTCTTATCATCTTCTTCGCTTCATTTTTCGCTTCTTGTCGCACTCGTTTTCCTAATGCTTTGGCACTTAGTTTTCCTTTTCCTCCTTTGCTTCCTTTTGCTCCTCCTTTTGCTCCTTTTCCTCTCCTTTCTGCTTCCAACATCTTCTTATCTCCTTCCATTTTTTCGATCAGTTTTTGATAATCGTCTTGCGCTTCTTGGGCTTCTCGCCGCCTTTTTACAGGAGAAGGCTCGTCTATATCTAGTTCTGTTGCAGACAAGCCTAAAGCTTCAATCGGAATATCAGGGATTTCGTCATTTTCGTCAAATTGTTTCCAACTCGAATCATTCCACATGATATTCCACGTTTTGTCAAATTTGGCCTCTTCCTTCCAACCCGTATTTTCATTCCATGTCCACTTTTTAAACCAATTTTTTGGATCTTTATGCGGTGGGAGTTCCTTTTTTGCGCCTTTTCCTCCGCCTTTACCATCTCCCTTTCCTCCGCCTTTACCATCTCCTCCTTTACTGGTCTTATCTGGACTCTCCCCTTTTCCTCCCCCCTTATATTTAAGAGCCATTTCTATAGTGAAGTCAGCATTCCTCTCTTGCCTCTTCTTCGTATATTCTTCCACATCCATACCGCACAAATCCTTCATTAATTTGAATTCTTCCGGAAATTTCCAATGGAAACACGGCTGATTTGGCGGTATTTCGGGCACCAATGAAAATGGGTCATCCTGGTATTTCGGCTTCAATTTTTCTAGTTCGTCTTGGAATTCTTCGGAATCGGCGTGCGTAAATAAAAATATGCGACAGTTTTCATCGACAAAAGGCGTGTTCTTCGCCATTTTTTCGTTGGTAAGTCTCTGATCACCATAAGAGCCTTCCCCATACAACCTAAAATGTTCTTTTTTGAAAGGAATCATATTTTGCAACCGCAATCCCGCTTCTAACAATAATAGCTCGAGCCTCCAATTTCCAAACTGTTCGATTTTCAAAGCGAACCAGATACTGCCGTTTTTTTTGAGCAGGTGTTTTGCGGACTTGAAAAAGGGAAGGACAGTGTTTTTGCAGAAGTCGGGGATTTTTTCGTTCCTGTCAAACGGATATGCGAAATTCCAGATCACGTGGTCGAGTTTTCCGTATAAATGAGGTTTTAATTGGTGTAATTTTGTAGCATCGACACCGTAATCGAGCATTACTCCCCTCTCTTCCAAAAATGGGAGTTCGTGTCCTTGTTTTTCGTACAATTGGCAGAAAGCGGCGCGGTGAGGCTCATAGACGGTGGCGACGAGTTGTTTTTTGGCGCGGTCTCCGAGAATTTCCGCGACGGAAGCGGCAAATCCCATGTTGCCGTCACCGCAAATCAGGAATCCTTTTTTCGGTGGAGCGAAAAGCTCTTTTGGATCCGTATAATTTTGGAGAGCGATTTCTTGTTTCGTTGGGAGGGCCCAGTTTTTGGATTTGGGGAACCGTTTTCGCATTTCAGTGGCGTCTAGGGGGGCATGTTCGTCGCAAAATTTTTTCCACCTGTGCTCGATTCTTTCTCTTTTCCCGACTAGATTTGGTATCTTGTCGTGGAAAGCGAGCAAGCGGCCCTTGTCGTCTCGTTGTTCTTTCCGTGGCCTATTTTTCCAACTATCTAAATCATTCTTTTTCCAGTTATCATTTTTCCAACTATCTGTGTTTTTGTTGCTTTTCCAGTCATCCTTTTTCGACCAGTCGACATTCTTCGACCAGTCTTCCTTTTTTGACGACCAGTCATCCTTCTTCCCACTCCACCCGTTCTTGGACCAATCATCGTCCTTTTTCGACGACCACGAATCGTCCTTCTTCGCCCGTTTCGCGTTGTTCGGATCGTCATTCCAGTCTTTATCTTTGTTCCAGTCGCTGTCCTTCTTCCAGTCATTATTGTCAGACGATTCTTGATTGTCTCGATAGTCCCTTTCCTCACGAGTTCTTTTGTTGACCCCATTCGCTGTAACCTTCTTCCCACTCTCATCGTAGCCTGCGACGCCCTTCGTGAGCTTACTCAGGAGATTTGACGAGCTACTGCTTGAAGAAATCGCTGGTAGCGGTAAGGTTAACTTTTCCTCCCCTCTGTCTCCTTTCCGACTACCTTTCTCTTCTCCTTTCCGACTACCTTTCTCGTCACGGGACTTTGACGAGTCTTTGTTTCCTTTCGATGCACTTTTCCCACCGTCTTTCGATGTGCTTGACTTGCCACCATCTTTCGATGATAAGCTCTTGTCACCACCGTCTTTTGATGATCCCTTTCCCTTGCTGGATTTATTTTCCAGACTGGATTTACTACTTTCTTTGCCTTGACTTTCTTTGCCTTTCCCCTTAGCATTGGAGTCTTTCCCCTTAGTACTGGACTCTTTCCCCTTAGTACTCGACTTTCCAGACTTTCCCAATGACGTTTGGTCTTCAATCTCCGACTCCCCCGCACCACTTCTCAAATCTTCGTATAAATCCGTTTCATTCCGTCTTATTTCTTCCAATTGTTCTTCCACCTCTTTAATCGGTGTACTGGCACCAAACACATTGTTCATAGCACTATCACTGCCGAGATTCTCATCTGCATTCTCATCTGCATTCTCATCTACATTCTCATCATCTATATTTTCCTCGTCATATGTCGTGGCATCGTGAGCACTGTACCGGCGTGCATTCTCATCGTAATCTCCACCATCATCTTCGTGCACTTCATTCCCGTTATAATCTCCATTCTCATCAAGATCGCCTTCTTCTTCCTCCTCTTCGGTATCGTCCAAATCCGGCATGGCGTTTGGGTCGTAGAGTTCTACACCCTCATCCTCTTTCGCCTCGGGTTCATCCTCGTCGGGTTCTGTGATTTTTTTGTATTTGAAGAGGATTTTGGAATTTCGATTAGAGAATTATGAATCATTTCCTTTTTCAAAACAAGACAAGTTTCCAAAAGAAGAGAAAAACCCATACTATGCTCATTCAAGATTTCAAAACTCAAGAGTTTAAAAGTTATACTATCCTTATCGTTCAAAAGTTCATCCAGTTAAAAAAAAAAGTTTTCAAAAAGTTATACTATCCTTGTCGTTCAGGAGTTCATCCAGTTCCGCCACAAAAGAGTCGTTTGATCCAGCGTCACTGACGTCCTCCGGCACTTCTTGTGCGGCTAAAGAAATTCCCGAAGCTTTTGATTGATATTGAGAAGCTCCAGCTTTTTTTCCTTTGGCATTTCCATCACTCTTTCCTACTTTTGACCCGGAGGAATTATTCGTAACCAGCGGCACAGGAGCTTGTGACGAAGCTGGACCTTTGGTACCGGCAGGTCCAAATGGTCTCAGAGGATTCGCTGCAGCGGGCGATATGCCGCCATTCTGTGCGTGGCCTTTCTGATGGTGAACTATGGGGACCATACCGGGAGGTGGCGGTTGCATACCTGGGTGCATAGGTGGTGGGTGCATGCCCATTGGCATCATTGGTTGCATACCTGGGCCCATCATCGGCTGCATACCTGGCATCATGGGATAATATCCAGGGCCTGGTGGCATTCCAAAGCCTGGCATAGGTGCGTGTCCCCCAGGAAACATTGGGGGCGGACCATTTTGCGGAGGTGGAGGTGGGGGTATGTGCATTCCGGGATTGGTACTGAAGGCGGCCCATGCGGCAGCATCGTTGGGATTTCCTCCGAAGCCGGACATTGTTACAGTTGAATTCAATTGTCGCAATTATATTGTGGTAAAAATGATTCTGCGGCGGCAATCAGAAGCAGATGGTGCTGAATATTCGTCTCTCCCGCGGTTCAGCCAGTCTTTCAACGAAGAAACGAAATTGAACGAATTCGGCTGGTCGTAAGCAGTTTAGAAACGAATTCAGGTTACCACTGGAGAAACAAATTCAGGTGGTCTTCAAGTTGCCACTGCTTCAGGGAGAAAGGCAAGCCATGATTTTTTCTCACCAAATGGAAACAGAAGAGACAAATTGGGAATTCCCAGAATGACAGATCTCACTTCACGTGAGTATGAAAATGTATGCATGCATTGATATGTCGCTGCGTTGATGCAAAGTTGTGAATTGCGAAATTTGTCAAATTGGAGAATCATTGTGAGAATGAAATTACCATTTTCAAGTGGTGAAATTCAAGTTGGAACTTCAATAAAAAAATCAGGTTTGGAAAGAATTGTATAGGAATCGAGTTGCGCGCCAAAGATGATGAGAAGAATACATTCAATTGTATCACTGCCGAAAGAATTCGCACCGCTTCGAATAGAATCGCCTTTCAAAAAGATCGCATTTTCAAATCAAAATCGCTCTCAAAAAAAAATCGCTTTCAAAAGAAAATTCGCATCAACCGCTCCAAACTACCGTTGAGCATCGATCTCAAATCCATTAGAATAATCCAAGTCGGTCGTTTGATGGAAAATAACCTATGCCGATGTACATGATTCCATGATAAAATTCTGATGCAAACAATACCAATGCAGGTAACAGGCAAACAGACTCGCAAAAGTACTGCCGGTATGAAATTCATCAAGTTCTAAAAGAAATCCACGTGCTCCTTCTGCCAGACTCGATCTTTGTTGAAGTCAAAAACATGACATGTTTTTCGATCATCTGTCAATTTTTTACTCTGCTTCAGCCCCTCTATCCTTTCGCGGTCTTGCTCAAACGCCGTGTAGAACTTTACCAGACCAAGCGGCACCGGACTTCGTGACTTTTTCTTTTCAAATTCCGGGCCAGCAATCTCTCTCCACATCCCTGGGAAAATACTTTCCGTGTCCATACGGCACAACATGCGCTCCTCCATCAGGAGATCCAGCAGGTCTTGTTGTTTTTGTCGTTCTTCTGTCATGTCTTTAGTATCTTTGGAAGACCCAGACCCATTCAATAGAAAGTGTTTCTCCACTTCCCTTCTGTACCCAAGATCCATGAATCTCGCAAAGCTCATCGATATCGCTCCATACACACCCTGTCGTGTTTCTCTGGTGAGTAATTCGTCAAAACCAGCTTCGGGGTCGCCGAGACCGGGTGACTTCACGCCAAGTGTGAAATGAACCTCCATGACCCATGCGCGACCGCTCGAATCGACAATCATATCAGCGATGAAATGGAAACCGTGGCGACGGCAGGTGTCATACACACTTCTATTGGCATTGTCACTCTCAGAATGAGTATCACTTTCAGTTCTCTCTACTGCGACGGTGTTCTCCTGTGATCCGATCATACCATCTTTCTTTTCACAGATTTCGTATCGCGCACCCAAGAGGAACGCTCCTAAGGTGAGTTTCACATTTTTCCACACCACATCCGGCTCCAAACCGTTCAACTCTCGGACCCATTTCAACCACTTCTCCAAACTGCCGCCACTCTCCCCGAAAACAAATTCACCTTTCTCGACTTTCGGAATGTGATGCGTCACGTGCATAAGCTTTTCGTTAAACAAATCGAAGTCGGAGGTTGTGTAATTCGATTTGATACTTCCAGACCTGTAATATCCGTGCCTGCTGACATAGACGCGGAAAGGATCCAGAAATGCGAAACCTTGGATGCGGATGTCCGTTTTTACGATCGTGGAGGTTTTGATCACGTCGCCGCCTGGTATAGGTCGAATATTGGGGATTTCGCCGACAACGGGATCGGAAATGTAATACTGGACAACAGACGTGGATGCTGATGCGTGGAGCGCGGACGAGAGGGATGAAGGTAGGTTGGCTGGGAGGTTGATGACTTCAGTTTCTTCGCCGGATTGAATGTTTTCTGAAACTGTTGGAGAAGAGTCTGTGCCATCAGATTCTGAACTTTCAGGTCCCGAATCAGCATCAAACGTCAAAACCGCAAGTTTTCCGCCGATCCATCCGGGCCTTGCACCCGTAGGACTGCACGGCGTTCCTTCCGACACAGCGGAAACCCAGCAGCCGTCGTCGCGGTTGAAATTCCACACTTCGCAGTCGAAAACGAGATCTGCGGATAGGTCTTCTGCGCCATCATTCTCTGCATTTCCACCATCGCCGCCGCTCTCATCCAACGCATATTTCGCCGACAGTGTCCGATGTTCACATGCGTCTCTGCACACTGCTTCAGTCATCAATCCGCCGTGACCAGCCGTCCTGCCGCCCAATTTCTGCAGTCCGTAACATTGCGTGTTTTCGAGACGTTCAAATTGCGCTATCCTCGCTCGTTTCAATAAGTTCGGAATGTTTCTGGTCATTTCAATGCCGGCACCGCCCCAGGCACCCGCCGGTTTCCAAATGTAAACAGCGTTTCTGACGGCGTCTGAGAAGCCCCAAAGTTCTTGTGCGTCTTCAGGAAGAAACCAACACGGTGGATACAGCCCAGGAATATGCGCCAGGTCCCAGCGGAGAGCCATTCGCCGATAGAGTTTGCATTGAGAGTCTTTTTCCGTGAGTGCGCCGAGGGAGAGATGGGAGATCGTCAATTCCGAAGTCGTCGAGCTCAACCGCCATCCTGAGTCGAACGGTTGGTAGTCGCGGTAAGCTCGGGATTTTGTGACCGATGTTGAGGGAGTGGTGGAATCAGAAGCAGGAATCGTGACTGACCCGGCTGGAGCTTCTGCAAGTTGCTTCTTCTTCTTCTTACGAACAACCTTCTTCTTGACTTCTGTCTTCCGAGATTCACTCTTCCTTCCATCAGATGTCTCTGCTCCTTTCTTCCTTTCAACAACGTTCCTCCCCGAACTGTCGTATCCCGTAATGCCCCCTGCAATTTTCTTTGGTTCCCTTTTGGGTTTCGCACGGCCTCCATAGGCCGTCTTCACAGCGACAGCACTCCCGGTGTGCGACCCAGTTTTTCGCCCATGCGGTGCACGTCGAACGTTGCCTCCTTTCCGTTTATAGAAATCCGAATACGGATCCACATCTGAATTGTTGTCGGGGAAGTCGTCGGACGTCTCTTCATTGCCTCTCTCTTCTGTTAAATTTTCATCCTCAAATTCGCCCTCCTCCTCTTCAGAAGGTCTGTCGATTTCCGTTTCTCCATCCGATTCTGACTCACTGGAATCTGACAAGCTCAGTATTTCGCCATCCGTCGTTTTCCCATGCACATCTATCTCCACGACTTGCGCATTTGCACCATTTCCACCGACCTCCAATTGCCTCACAAGCCCCTCATCACCGGTGTAATAGATGAAGTTGAGATCAATTGATCCATCGTTGTCGATCGAAACGTCCCTGCATCGGTGACAGAATAATGCGTCTGTTGGCTGGTGGACCGGGGTGATACCGAAATTCCGCCTCAAAGATTCGCGAAGATCTGTATAGACGATTTCAACCGCGAAATCCACAACTGCGGAATCGGAATAACAGAAACCGTGATTCATCGCGAATGAGAGGAGGCGGTAGTTTCGAAGATCGTCTGAATCGGAAACGGAGACAGTGTTGGCATCGGTAGCAGCACCACTCGCCTTCAGCAACGGAACGACGTCCAAATCATGTTTGTAATACGTGTCATCAATGCTGTCTGATGTTCCAGATTTTTTGTTCTTCCCACCGCCACCAGAAGAAGCAGACGAGGATCCGAATTTCGACAACAGTACTTCCCGAATCGTTTGCAACAACAGATCTTCCGACTTCAAATCGAACTTCCTTCGTTTCCACAATTCGTGAACCTTTGCTGGATGCCTGTGAAGATCTTTGATGTCAATGTTACTTCCTACGTGGCCTTGTGAACGTCGGTTCAAATTGTCGATGATGATGCCACTGAAAAACCGACTCGAATGGACCGCGTTTGTCAAGGAAATAGCTGACATTGGTGTTACTGCTTTTTTTCCGCCGCCGACGATCGGGAACTCTGTGCCAAAACGTTGCAACATTTGGAACAAAGGCCATTTGCTGGCGAGAACGTCGTATGCCATGTAGAGAGGTGTACGCCACGACATTACGAGAAGCTGTGCGGCATCGACGAGGCGCAGTCTTGCTCGAAACAAGGATGCATGCTCTGGAGTGAACGAGAAGCGCGCGTCTTTTCCCTCTTCATCGCCACCTTCCGACATCGATATCAGCTTGTCCCAGAGGTCCTGGCTTTCTTTCGTTTTCAAAGATTGCAAAGCTTTTTGTAAAGAAGTACTGGTAACCACAGGAGATTTCTCGACACCAGAATCGTTTCCACCATCATCCTTTGCCAATAATATTCCGATTTCCGCCAACAGCTGCCGTGCCGTCGTCTCTTCTGTGGAAATGTCGTTGCCATCGTCTTCACCCAATTCATCCCGCACGAAAACCAACATTGCTGCGTGCACCGCATCAAGCAATCCGGTCAACTTTTCAACCATTGCAAGATCCTGCGTCTCTGCGAATTTCCCTCCAGCTACCCATGCCATCGCCGCTGCTGCAGTCGCGAAAGCTAACGGGCATTTTCTTTTCTTCGATTTCTGCTTTTTAGAATTCAAATCAGCCTCCAAATCCCGAACAGCATCCACAATAATCTCCTTCACGATCCGCGGAATACTTCGTCCTCCATCTCGGTCCAGCGAAAACCGCATCAGTTGCGTCAAAAGGTCACTTCGCTTTCCTCCATCCGTATCAGCAGCATCACAAGCACTTACAAAATCTTCTTGGACCCGAATGTTGTCCTGCAATCTCGCTAGAGCCGCAAAAACCGGCCACCCCTTTTCTCCAGTCCGCAAATACCCTTCTTCGAGCAAATTGCGCCATGCACGCACGCGCAGCAGGCCGAAAGGAAGATCTCTGATTGCAGGCGTGAGTTTCGCAAGTTTCGGATTTAGATTGCTTGTTCCTGAGAGACTTTCGATGCTCCTACTCCTGCTGCTACTGGAACCATGCAAATCATAATGCGCTACATCCTCCCTCATGAGTAAAGTCCACATCGCAAATAATGAGCTGTATCGCTCATCCGCGAGAAGGAATAGCTTCGTGAAAATCATCGATGTGAGCCTTCCCAACGGACATTCGCCCCCGTTTCTGCTATATTCGGGGTTGTCAGGATCAGCTGACGAATCGTCTTGCTGTTCCTCATATCCCCCGCCCTTGCTAATCACGATCGTCTTTTCATCGACCAAACTCGGCGCGCTGAGCAAGTCGCCGCCTATGAATGCGCAATAACCCCAAACGGGATCCAAGCCTTTGCATCTCCTGGCAGCGTGAGTGGGCTCAGAGAGCCACAAATAGGACGAGATGTCATGTTTCAGGTCTTCCCAAACAATGCTGCCATCCTTGCTCACACCACATTCCGTGAGCGTGTCGGGGATCGGTGTCCGTTTGGCGTATGCAAATTGTACTGGACAGGATCCAGGATACAGGAAGATAAATAGTACCCGAAAGAACGGAAAGAGGACAAATACTTTCGCAGTATCGAATGGAGAAACTGAAGTCATGACTGCATGAGGAAACTTAACTTGGAAAACCTTGGAAAGAAGAATTCAGAAACAGAAAACGCTGAGAAAAATCATTTTCTCACCGCCGCAAAATCATTTTCTCATCGATAATTGAGCTTGACAGTTGAAAAGAAAAACTTTCCACAGATTCGGAAGACAAAACATCTCAATCTGGATTCAAGACTCACCATAAAATCCTCTCTCAGACCCTCAAAAACGCTCAATAATACCTCGAAAAAAACTTGTCTCACAGCTCGCAACTCACAATCTGAACACATGACGCGCTTTTTCATTTCATTATTTCCAGTGGACCTCATATTCCAAAACGAGTCTGACCATGACCCTTTTTGAATTCAGTTACGCTGAATACTGGAGGAGTCATTTAAAATTACCGGAGGGAACATGCTGCAAAGAAACAACTGCACTGCAGCTGTGTAACAAAACAACATAAAGAATTCAATCAAACAAAAGGCTTCCAAGATTGCAAGGGATTCGGGCAATAGTTTCAAGCTGTAAAGGACTTTGTAATTGCGGCATACAATTGAACGTCAGTATTACGATTGAAGGTTTAGCTGTCATTGGCAATTTTTTTTTGAAAATTTTAAAAAAGAGCTATCAGGTGTTGTAAATGAAAGTTTTCCAAAAGCAGCCTGTAATTAAACTTCTGAATTCAATTGGAACTTCACATCTTATGGTGAGAATCAGGATGCTGCACATGCAAATTAGAAGGATAAACTATTTCGGACTCGAGCGGACTTTCAGAAGATAAAACTCACTCTTCAGCAGAGATTTTGAGGAGAATCATGCACACAGCACAATCATAATGCGAGAAGAGAGCAATACAAAAGGCAAATCTCTATAGGCTAGCTCAAGAGCTTAACTATGGCACTCTTGGCACATGGCTGTCAGTTTCCTAAGGGAAAATGATTGAATTGAAGAGCTTTACTCTAGTTGAAATGAAGAGCTTTACTCTCTCGAAACAAAAGGCAAAATGTTCGGCAGCTCGCTTCACTAGTCTATTAATCTCTCCGTACGACGTACCAGAAGCACATTGTCATTGCACATGAAGCTCATAGCCAATTTTCTAATTTTTCTATTCGAAAATGCGAAAGCTCACAGCAAACTTGCGCACGGCACGGAGAATGTTACTTGAGAAGAGTAGTCCCTTAGTTGGGCGGTAGGCTCAGAATCTAGAGACGGCATTAGAGAAAGACCGTACGAAAGCTGCTTGCTAAGCTAAAGGAAAGAGAGAAACGGAAAATTTCAGATCCATGTGGAAAGAGAAACGGATGCAAATTCCAGTTTTGAGAGAGAAAGGCAATTTCGTTTGGCATCGAGTATCCCAATGTAAATTGTAATGAAGGGCGTGAGACAAATACATCCCAAAAAAACTCCTTCTGACAGCTTCAGTTCTCAACTTCTCTGGTGTTGTGACAGCTTCAGTTCTCTGGTGTTGTGGCAGTTCTCTTTCGTTCAGGCATATCAAAAAGCCTTCAAGTATCCAAGTTCAGAACTTCTCCAAGAATCAAAATTCAGCAAAAAAGTTCTAGCTTCACTTTGACTTAAAATCCTTGAACAAACCCCCTTCTTTTTCCCATACAATCCGATCCAGTTTCTCTATCATCTTAGAAAGCCCCTTCGCTTCCACCATTGACAACAGCAAATCCGCCCGTGCAGACATCAAATCATTCTCAAGCTTCATCCTTTTGCTCACTAGTTCTTCGGTGGTGGCGGCGCTTTCTATATGAGCAGCGCTTCCACCGTAGTGACTTGCTGCGGGTGCTGTCAGCGGGTTTTCAAAACCGTTTTCGCTTGTGGATCTTGACACTGTCGTCGGGCTTTGTTGTGCTCTGCGAGCTGCCTCTTGTGATAAATGGAGGTTGGTCAAGTGTGGCCCTTTTTTACCGACTTTTTTACCGACTTGCAAAAAACTAGACTTCTGAGTGATTGGTTGAGCTAGTTGTTTAGGAGCGCTTTTTTGTTTAGCGCTTTTTGTTTGTTCCGTGCGTTGTAAAAAGCTTTTCGCGTGACTTTTCACGTGCGTCTTTGGACCACCAGCGGAGAGTAGTCTCTTCTGACGCTTCGTATTTGCCAAAGAGATTTGCAAAATCGACTGTGCAACCAGCTGTCCATTCCAGTAGAATGGCTCATCATCATGCACTTTCTTTGGTTCAGAATTGCTAATGAGTTTCTTCACACTCTCCGGAAGAGTACTTCGGATTCCTTTTTTCGGCGATCTTTGAAGTTTGGGAGAGGTCCAGCCGCTTTCGTGGTTCTTCTTGTAGGTTTCCATCAGTGCCTTTTGATGTTTGGTGATTGCGATTCCGATATTTATGGGGACGCCAGTAGCGACTGCGTTGTTGATAGCAGTACCAGTCACAATAGGGTTTTTTCCAGTCACAATATTAGGTTTGCTGTTTTTGCCATTCACAATACTAGGTTTGCTTTTTTTTGTGCTAGTCTTGGGCGGTGGGGTTTTAGTAGTGTTGCGAACTGGTGCTGTAGACGAATCTCTCGGAGCTGATGAGTCTCTTGCAGCAGCAGCAGCCTTTAAGTCACGATTTGCGACTTGAATCACGACTTTTTCCCCGGCAATTTCAAATTCCCGTTTATCTGATGTGGCTTCTTTAGCCTTTGTTTCTTTAGTCTTATCTTCTTTAGCTTTTTCTTCTTTAGCTTCTGCTTCTAGTTTAGCTATTCTAGCTTTCACGTCTGATTTGGTTTCTTTAGCTTTTGCTTCTTCATGCTTAGCTTCTTTCCCTTCTGCTTCTTTACCCTGTCCTTCATTAGAAGCAACAACATCATCATCTTTCTTAACGGTGCTGGTATCTTTTCTAACTGTGTCATTTGGCGATTGTTGAGGCGAAGACGCTGACTCTTGAGTCACTCTTTCCAGTGTTTCAGGATCAATTCCTTTAGCGGCAAGAACTCTATCTCTCAACGCCTCAATATGAACTTGCTTCTTCTTCATTGCGAAGACTCTTTCCCTATGCTGCCTCGCATGGGCTTCCTTCCTACGCTGAATTCTTTCTCTCTCGAATTTTTCTCTTTCTTCTTCTGATTCCTGAATTCTTTCTTTTGGTGCAGTTCTTGTCTTTCTATTGCTGGAAGAAGAACCTGAAGAAGAAGCATCTCCATTGCTCGAAGAGTCAGAATCAGAATCGTCGGAATCAGAAACAAAATTCGCGGTCATCTGTCTTGCCATCCCCACTTGTCTATCCGACGCCATTTGTCTTGCTGCGACTGTATGATGATTATCCGCGCGACGTGGAGCACCGTCTGCTGCAGCAGCACGGTCATCTATACGTGCAGCAGCACGACGCGCAACATCTTCATCTATACCTTTCACAAGCGTGGCACGGTCAGCTCCTTTATTCACGTTTCTATTGATTTGACTAGAAATATCCATCATATCCACCCCTAATTGTCCAATCTCCCCAACCGGAATTCCTTCCACTTCTCCACGCATCTGTGTCAACTTCGCCAAATACTCCTCCACCATTTTCCACATCTCGTTGAATTGCGTGCGGTCCGAACTCGAAAAAATAATTCCTTTGTGCTGTTTTTCCAACTTCGCGATCTTCAAATTGACTTTATCAAAGGGATATGGTTCCCTTCTCCGTTCTTCATCACCCACCCACCGCTCTAATTTCCATAATTTTCCACGTCCCCTCTGTTTTCTTCTTTGCCCGACAGACCGGTTCCCCCAGGCTTCGGCGATGATTTCGCTGGCCAGAGACTCTTTTTCTAGTCTGAAGGTATCGGATTTGTTGAAATCAAAAGTGATTCCGTTTGCCATCGCTTCATCGGCGGATTTTTGCAAAGCGGTTTTGAATTGCTCGAAAATTGTGACTTCGTCGGATTCAACCTGTCTGTTGAAAATACGTTTTTTCAGATTGAAGTTCTTTGATGATGCTGATGGGGGCGAGGACGCGGGCGAAAGTTGCTGTTCTTGTTGTGCAACAAATTGTTGTCGGGGCCGAAAGTCGCCATTAGAGTCAGTACTTGTCTGATGTTCTAGAGTCGGAGTGTCAGTGCGGCTGATTCTAGTTGGAGTGTTACTTGGACTAGCAGGATCCGGAGTTTGAAACATACTTTTCACAAACAACTCTTCATTCGCGACTTTCGTCAACATTGCAGACTGAAAATCGAGCTGATGCAGCACCCTATCATGGAGTCGATTCTCAAGTATAGCGATCATCTGTTTCAGTTTTTCCACCGTCTCCGCGTTGTGCGTAAATTTAGAAGACAAAAATTCCGCGATATCAGGCGGCGAATACCAATTCTTCGAGTTCTGTTTTGTCGTTGGAAAGACATCGATAGCCTTTAACCCTTTGGAAGAGAAGGTGATGGTTAGAGGAATGGACTTGTCCAATTTGTAATGGTCATTTCCATGGTATTTCCTTTTCGATTCAGACGAGAAATTGGAGTCGGATCTGTATGTGCTTGTTGAATCGGACCGAAAACTGTGTTGACTATTTTCCGATGTGACACTGATCGGACTGTTCTGTCTGCTAACAGAAGTCGAAGAGCTGCCCTGTTCCGAAGAAATCGTACTGTTCTGACTGCTGACGCTTCCGAAACTTATACTCTGACTCTTTGCTCCCCCATTGTGACCCCCATTACGAGAAAAAGAAGTCCCCTTTTTGTTTCTCGAAACACGATATTCCGCGTATCTTTTGCCCAATTTCCCAATGCCCTCTAAAATAGCTTCACCCATCACCAATCGCGCACGCATTTTTGTGAGTGCCTCAAACAATTGTCGGGTCGTTAACTCATCTAAATCTTCGTTCGAATTCAGACTCGCGAAGTTTTCGAGTTCTGGGAGATGCACGTATTCGCGGACAGAAAGATCGCCGTTCGGATCGGCTTCAAGAAGTGACAATGTCTCTTTGGTAATCCCATAAGCTTCGTCGCATTCCATCTCGATCATGGCATCATTCAAGTGCAGTTGTTTTTCCAGAAGTTGGTCTTGGAGTTCTTTCTTTTGTTTTCCGAGTTTCACCTTCCATTTCCCAATAATTCTCTCCAGGAAGGCCAGATGGTTTTGCTGCTCTTTCACGCTTTTTGCATTTGCATTTGCACGCTGACGGGTTTTTGCATTGGAGGATTTTTCCTTTGTTTGTTTGGCCGCTTTATTTGTTTTTTTGGCTGCGTCTCGAATTATAGCATCAGCTTGCGCAGAAGCAGCGGAAGAAGTTTTACCGCCTCCGCCGAAGAAGTTCGTAAACTTTCTCCAAGCAGAATCTCCTTTTTCTATCTTAGAATAGATTTTCTCTATCAAACCATCTGGACCATCGAAAGAGCCGGGTAAAAGCGGCTCAGTAACAGTAAAAGTCTTCGTCATTTTCTCTTCCATTGCTTCAGCTTTCGTCTCAGTCCGCAAAAAAACGACATGCCGACCTCCAAACTTTGTCACTTTATGTTCTACCGTGACTGTTTTTTCGAGGTCTCTTGTTGACAACTGTTGAGAAGCATTCTCACTGACAGCAGCATTCGAGTCATTGACAGAAGCAGTCTCATTGACAGAAGCACTCTGAGCATTGACTGTATCATCACCACAAACAGGATTCAAATTCCTCAACCCCTCCACAACTGTTTCCGTGATCGCTGCTAAAGGATCATTCCCTTTTTTCATGCGCCCTGCGCTCCTCTCAGCCGCCAAACTCGCATACTGATGCAAAATAACTCCTTCCTCAATATAGGTTTTCAAATATTCAACTTGTTTATCATTCTCTTTGATCTCATCCTCGATCACCCGAATTTCTTTTTCCAAAATGATTCTCATCTTCTGGACGAAATTTCTTTCTGTGATACGCCATTTCCGCGCGTTTAGCTCTTCTCTGAACAAATTCGCCGCCGATAATTCTCGTTCTTGCGAATTTAGACCGACCCAACTCGTCAAATAGTCAGGAATGCGGTTGACGTCTTTGATGAGGATGTCACGAATCAAAGGGGTGTTTAAAGACATGTACTTCAGGGGATTTCCTTCGATGGGGAAATAAGAGGTATTTCCGGCATTGGCAGTCGTAATGAAGACGGAATTCGTAATGAAACTGACACTGTTGTGGTGCAGAAAAAAGAAATTGGCGAGTATGGAACTCATTTTCCAGACGGATGAATTCATTTTATTAGTTTGATGCTTGAGAGAATCGAGATTTTTGGAGTAACAGTTGTAATGTCTATTTTCGAATTTGAAAGGCAATTTGAAGAAAACGGTATACGAGGTTGAAGAATCGGGACAGAGTTTTGAATTGTAAAATAGTAAATGCACAGCTATGTTCTTCGTTCAAGATACGATAGCAAGGCCTGCGAAATTTTGAATAGGATTTTGGTTGTCAAATGTCAATTTGGTAATTTAGTCTTCTTGCCTTCACACATCATAATCATTGGGGTTTGCTTTTCTTGTGGGGTTTGCGTTTCCTTTGGGGTGGTTTGCTTTTCTTGTGGGGCTTGCTTGCCGTTTCTTGTGATCACAAATGTCTGCTTGCCGTTTCTTGTCAGATCACAAAATTAATGTTCTGGTCTGCTTGCCGTTTCTTGTGACGTCAGGTCAGGACTAATGCTCTTGTTATCAGATACAATCTCGAGAAAAGGGGTAATCATACCTCGACTCATAATACATACACGAGGGGTCGTCGACGTCTGCTGATGATATGATATCATCATTCAATTGCTCGATACCTCGATACGAGATCCAATCATATGCAACAAAACAATCGACCATGACATGAGAGAACAAGAGATCTTTTTACCAATCAAAATCTGTCTACCAACCATACAAAAACCCAAATCCAAAAAAAAGACCCAGTCTCCGACAAAAAATTGTCGAGACCACGATACGGGACACTCTATTGGAAGAAATCGGGATGAAATCAACACACCTTGCTGGATAAAAAGAAAAAAAGATCTTCAAGCTTAGCTCTGCAAAATAGCAACATGTCACGAAATGACTCGAATGGCCCCATGTGACACTGAAATCTGGCGAGCCTCCGACTCCATGCAGACAGGACGATACCCAGACGTGCCCACGGCCGGACTAAGATTCAGAACCCGCGCGCCGTTATCGAGTTTTCGATAACGGCGCGCGGGTTCATGAGCCGTAAGTTAACATGAATCGTATCGTTAGGGTGTCAAATCCAACGAATTTAGACGCTCCGTGTCAAACAAGAAGCGGCGACCATATGCCGCTTATTTCTCATGGACCGCAAACCACAAGCGGCGTCATCGATTCGTAGGGCGTCTCCAAGACAAACAAAGAAAACGACGCCAGTTGCCTTGCGTACCCACTCCAAATCTGACTCTGAGCCATATGATCAGGCAAGTTTGGGCGCGCCGCAGATATTGCAAAGCAAGGCGCTCCGTGGAACGCCGATGTGTGTGTGATTTATCGAGACCCTCAACCTGAGCCGCAACCGTTACGAACTCGCGCAGGTTTTACCTGGGAAATCATATGTGCCAAACACTGACAGGCACTGACAGAAACTGCACACTGTCACAGCACTTAAAGGGCTGAGAAGTACGGCAGGAGCTGCCACTTCGTCGCGCTGGTCTGCCTCAAAACTGAAAACGAAACGCCAAAACGCGTTGAGGAAATTAGGAATCACCAAGGATAATTGAGAAAGCTTTTCCAATTAGTTAGTTAGTTAGTTAGTTAGTTTCGCCTGTTGGATACAGTATACACTGCGTTCGAATGAAAAAGAATTTTTTTTTTTTTGAAGAAGTCATTTTCAATCTACAATTAACTAACTATCCTTGTCGCAGCGCAAAAGTGAGTACATGACAACAAAAATACGCTAAAACAGAATTTTTCGTCAATATGCGTAACAAACGCCTGCGTTTCGACTAATCATTCGCCGTTCCACGCTTCCCGTCTCTATAATCTTCCTAACAGCTGCCGCATTCCGAACTCACTTTCAACTCAGCTCATGTCAGAAACCACATCATTTTCCTTTTTTTTTTTTTTTTGCAAGTTGATACATGACTCGATTGTGACTACAATTCTCAAGATTTACAACAAGTCCTTTTTAGAATGCAAAATCACTCTTTTTTCTTTTGTTTTTCGACTTGTCGCGACGAACCGAGAAAAACGTCAAGTCAATGCATCTTCCTGGCTCATCCATTGTTCCATACTTGCTTTTTCCAAACTGCATCTTCGGAAGTACTACTTCCATACTCTTTGCAATTTTTTTCTTTTAAAGTTCATAATCTTACCCAGACTGAACTCTTGTGTTTTTCGTAAACTGAATAAACTACACAGTTTTTCTTTGTGTTCACCACAGAGCTTTTTTCGAAGTGTATGCTCTCTTTTTTTATCGACAGTTTTTCATTATGTTTCTTCAAACTGAAAATCACTACGTTTCGAAATTCATTTGGTTTTACATTAGATTTCAAACAGAAAGTACTTACATCGCTATGTCTTAGACGACTTTCGCAACCTCAACCTTGTTTCATCGGATACTTCTCCTTTGCTTTCTCTTATAAAACTGCGTTCCTCTGTTTTGTCTCTTTGAAGTTGCTTCTGCCATATGATCCAGAAATTAGGATCAGTGGCAACAAATCCATCTCACCAGACACGACTAGCAAGTTTTTGATTTCCTATGCGACATGATAAATCTCTCACTGACTTCGTTCAAGTTGCTGTTCCTTTTGTAACTACAATAGCGCCAGTACTGTATCGTTGTCATCCTTAAACGATAGCAGTGTGGAGCTCTTCACACAGATTCGGACACAAATAGTTACGTTTAAAACGTCTGTCTGTATCTTTTCTGCCCGTTGTTAAAGCTTGAATGAACCTTACATGAGTCTACGATTCACTGATTGCATTTTTTTTAAGTGTCATTGCTAGGCGTCCATTTTTTGTTCAAACTCTTTTCTTCATTTGATGGTCTTCACAACACCATCATGATTCAAAAACTTCTCTCTTTTGACCCCTTCAAAATCATTTGACAGCCATTCACTCCTTGACATTTGTATCACATTTTAATGAAAAAACGCGACTACGCCATGTTTCTCAAAACTTGACGAGTTCTCTCAGCTCTAAGCCCAGAATGTTGACACCCGCTGCATCAATCGACCTTAACTACTCTATTAAAGGCCCTTCAATCCTCTTCAGATGATCTTTGATTCCAACATTCCTTGCTTTGAGCTTTTCTTAGCTTGTAAGTTCACTCCATTTGCAACTCCTCTGTAATTACCACACGTGTTTGAATACCGAGTGGCGCATCACCCTCCAAAGAAGTGATCCTAGCTGTGAATCCCGAACCATACACAATGTATGGAATGCTGTCAGAGTCTGTGTTTGGCTGTGGATCGTCAGGAGGATTGAAAGCTTGTTGAGCAACACCTTTTCCCTGGTAAGTTCTGTCACCCTTGAAGGTTCTGCTGTCTTTTCTCTCAACTTTTTTCCCGAAGCCTGCCGAGTTGTTCATTGTGTTACTAGAACGGTTGGAGCTTGTTGGAACCGGAAGAACTGGAGACTGTTTCGGATTGTTGCGTTCCCATTGAGTTTGCCTTTCTTCTTTCTGTCTTCTGTGGTTGTAAACCGACTCATGCCACTCCGAAGAGTACTCGCAGAACATCGGATCATTGTTGAAAACCGAAATCAATGATGGAATTGTAAACCACTCTTTATCCCAATGTAAATTGAAATAAGACGGCTCACACTCAATTGCCACGGTTATATCGAGAACATCTGGATGAACGCCTCTAAAGCGATCACCCCAACGGGGGTCGTTGGCCAATTCATCCACCGCCTGAACAATCTGTGAATAGGGTTGCAATTTACCCTTACGCACAGCGTTTTTCAGTGCCGAGCTTACCGAATAAATATATTCTCCATAGGTTTTTTGATCCGGTATAACGTGAGTATCAGGCCTAGCTGGACAATCACGATTTCTCTTGTTAGAGTTAGCAGCTCTGGCGTCAACAGCAGCAACAGCATCAGCCATTACTTTGCTGTAGTTTGCGGAGTTGTTTCGGTTGTTGTTGTTCCTGCTGCTGCTGGAAGCGTTGTTGTTGGCAGGTCTGCTGTTCTGATCATCATTCAGATTTCTGCTCCTGCTTGCGGAAGCGTTTCTGGCCTTCTCCTCCTTCTTCTGCTTGCGCTCCTTTGCTTTTTCTTGTTTCTGCTTCTTTTTCTTCTCTCGTTTGCTTTCGCTCTTGCTTCTCTTCTCTTTTTTCTGTTTCTTTTTAGGAATCGGCTCAGACGACGAGCTCTGCTTAGAACTGGAATCCGAGTCTGAGTCAGAAGATGTCATGATTGGCTCAGGTTCCTTTGATGATGACAGCTCCGTCACCTCTTTTTCGCTCATTTTGTCAACAATGTCTAAACTCACTCGTTGCTTCTCTTCTTCCTCACAATTTGCCAAATTGTGCTCAGAATTCAGTCTCAACCTCTCTTTTTCCTTTCAACTTATCAACTTGAAAGGGATCTGAACTAACTCTTTTGTCTTCAGCTCTTCAACTTGAAGACTACTCTCTCACTATGGTCACTCACGTGCTACAGCTTAAATTACAGCATAAACGTTCAAGACGCTTAACTCTCCCTGTTTGATTTGAAAAGAATTTTGTTGGTTTTGGAATTCATTATTTTTTCGACAAGTTGGAAGTTGAAAGAATTTTTTAGTTTAAAAAGCTTTTTCGCTCAGTGCCCGATCTGTCATTAAGTTTACCTCGCCTATGTTACGCCAAAACGCTCAAACTATGCACAAACCTTTGCTATTTCATTACGCAAAATTTCTCGCAAAACAAACAAAAACGCACACTATTTTAAAAGCTTTGCTTTTTCTATTTTCACAACTTGCTTCGCTCACTTTTCACTCTTCTGCTTTCCTTTATTGACTATTTTCAATCGTACTAACCTCACTATATTCCTCATGAATACTCGACAGCTCCTGAATTCCTCTCAATTCTTCTCTTAGCTCGTGATTCTCCAGTTGCAATTCCCTGTTCTCCATTCTCAGAGCTTCGAGTTCCCTGTTCTCCATTCTTAGATTTTCAATCTCCATCTCTTGCGCAGTATGCGTCAGTCTCAATTGGGCATTTAACACCTCCAGGGCTTCTTTTTCTGCTTCTATTTCACTCATTAGCCTTTCAATTCTTTCTTCTTGGGTTTCGTTCACCATCCTTGCTTCTCTCTGTTCAAGCTGCACAGCTCAAATTACAACCTAACATTTTTTATTGTGTATTACGTTAAAATTACATATATCCGCAAAGCGCGCTAATTTTTTTCGCAAAGAATTAAATTTAGCGAAGTTTCGCATCACTAAATGAAACGCATACGCTCATACATTTAAACGCAGTACACAATTTTCGACATTAAAGAGTTTCTTACTGTGCATCCTCATACTCTCTTATCTCTTGACTCATCATGCATTTTTCCCTAGCAAGTCTTTGATGGTTTTCCATTCTGTGCACCTTAAAAGTGCGTTTCTGCTTTTTGCTCACAGCCTCCACTTCATAATACCATTGACCAAAAGCTTTGACCGTGGCACGCCCAGTGTTTTCATTGAAATCCTCTGACTCAATTGTAATCAGTCGAGTTTCACCTCCTTCCTCCCATTTATACTCCGTGGATGTGACCCTTGTCCATTCTTTGTTGTGAATTTCAAGCGCTTTCTCTAACTGTTGCTTCTTAACTTTCAGATTTTGAATATGCAGCTCTTTGAAGTGTGCTTCCTTCTCTTCTTTTGTCATTCTCTGTCTGCTGCTCTGATCTCTCGTTTTGCTCTTCTTCTTTTTGCTATTTTTCTCTACTCTCAAACTCTCTTCCAGGTTTGCTAATTCCTGTCTTGACATTTTCTCCAGCTCCTGCTTCTTCTTAAGCGCCCTCAAAACTACACTGGCGTGCTCTTCGTTTTTTTCCGGCTTGATGATTAAGTCAACTTTCACCGTCGGCTCACCAGAGACTGTGAGTTGTCTGTTAACTTTCAAGCTCTTCGACTTGCCACATTTCTGAATTCCTTTCGGAAGTGTTTCATCTCCATATTTAGTTTTTCCTTCGTGTGCAGTGACTTTCTTTCCATATGTTCCCTCTCTGTTCTCACCCTTATATTCTCTCTTCCACTTTTTTTCATTTTCTTTCAACTCCCTCCCATTCATTATCGCCAAAGGTGCAATATAGTCGAATTTTTCCCATGCTTCTTGAGATAGCGCATATTTTTTCATGTTCATAGGAGATCGCGTCAGTGTCGATTTAGCCCATGCCTTATGTTTCTCTTCAATTCGGATTTCGATTTCGATTATTTCAAACAGTCTTTGCGTTCCATCTGCTGTGATTCCAATCGCTCTCTGTTTAGCTGTCACTTTTTCCTTCAGTTCTTTTTTCCTTTTTTCCTTCTTCTTCCCATCTGTTTCAGGCAAATTCTCTCTCTCGGATCGCTTCAGCTGCTTTGGTTTTGAACGGGCAAGCTCAAATAGTGCCATCGCAAGCCTGAGGCCATGTTTTTCCTCTCTGGTACATCTCACTTTGCCCCTTTCCTCCATACTAGACTGTACTCCTTTGATAAGTCCCGAATGAGTTGCCAAATGCTGTAAATTTCTTGCATTTAGTTTCTTCCCGCAACATATACATTTATTATCTTCATTCACATATCTGAGCTCTCTACATCTCTCCAAAATGTCCTCAGCTACGTCGATTGGAATACACTCCTCTACTTTCAAATCTCCTGCCATGAATGCGCCCCAAATCGGTTCTTCGACTCCACTCAGATTTTCTCTCGTGTACAAATACTCCTGTACAACTTCGCCCTCATTCGCTATCTTTTGAATTTCTATCATCTTTTCGTATGCTGCTTCGCTCAGTGCTTCTTCTTCTTCTTTGTGCCCCATCATGCTCCACGCAGTTGCCCGATACATTTCCCCTGCTTCATCATCAGCACCTTTCGAAATTCTTTTCGTGATCTCCTCAGCAATATAACTCTCGACTATGCTTTTATATACTTTCTTTTCAGCGCGTAGTTCTTCAATCTGATTCCATGACTCCAGCCCCCATTTTTTTGCTAGCTTCCTCACTTCCGTCACATACGTGCCTTTTTCCAGATTCCTTTTCATAGCCAGTTTTGTTGGATCCAGCACTAAGCCTATCGTTTCTACTGGATCTAGCTCAGATCCAGCGATTTTGAGCTTCGAGTCAATTTTCTGTAATAGCTCACGAGACGCTATCTCGCTCTTGATATTTTCGTCCATATGAGTTACTTCAGGTTCAATTTGCGTCCATGCAGGCGTGTCTACCATTCCTCTCAGTAGAATGTTTCTCGTGTCTTCGGATTCAATTCCTCTGATCTGATCTACCAACTCATTATCACTCACTGTCGCTCTGCCCTCTTTTTCGGCATGCTTCCACGGTACTATTACTGCTCCAGTGGTAATCTTTCCACTTAATCTTTTTGGGTCAGACATCGACAGCCTGATCTGATGACCTCCGTTCTCCAGCCTCCTCTTAGTTTCTAGTTGCTTTAACGGTATCAAATTGCACATTATCATCAGCTGTTCATAGCTTGCCTTTCTTTCGATCGTGTCTCCTCTCCCTCTTACATTCGAGAAAAACTCATATTCCACTCTCTCCACCTCTTGCACATCATAAGATTGAGCTCCCAGTGTGAAGATTAATCCACTACGGACCACTGAGTTGTAAATACTCCCTATATGCTTGCGATTGTACTTCTCTATTAGGACGGGTAGCGCTTTTTTTAATGTGGCTAGCGCTTTGGACATTCTAGCTATCACATGTT
>Ga0099797_100293_pt1 | contig 33125 bp, 13 predicted proteins | sample Uncmet_Sort48C_1_FD_89871 | JGI IMG/M metagenome (GOLD analysis project Ga0099797, IMG submission 89871) | Marine eukaryotic communities from CALCOFI LINE 67, Pacific Ocean - C012_Sort48C_1 | ecosystem: Environmental > Aquatic > Marine > Oceanic | place: Pacific Ocean: Monterey Bay | collected... | reverse complement strand
ATTCTATTGTACTTGACGGGAAGATGGCGCAATGAACATTGATTAATATTAATTACTGGTAGCTTGCTGGGCTTGGCATGAGTTGAACAACCTACTTTTAAGCGTATAAACACTCAATAAAACTCATAGAAATGGATAACTAAACTCATTCAAGCTATTTCCAGAAAATAAACGAATTCATTATACACGCATAACTCGAAGTATTCGAACGTCGAAACATTTTATGGAAATATGGCTTACTTTAGTATGTAGAGTGTTAAAAATGGTATTTTGGTAATTTATAGAACGTAGGGGATGAGAAAATGTGACCACTGCTGTGTATATGCTAAATTGTCTATTTTACTGCTGTGAAGTCCTACTCATGAAGAAATTTGCCAAGATATTTGTATACTCCCTCAAACTCATAATGTTATGTTCATAGATACAAATGAGTAGTGGTGAAAACTCATACCTTATACCATTTTAAAAAAGTGGCATGTACCTGATGTATCCTTGCAAGTACACTTCTACCTATATCGCCTGTACCCATGCTATTCTTTACCACAGTCAAGCATGCAACCCGCTTTGCTTTTAAAAAACTATTCGCATTTCTCGTTTTGAAATTATCCGCGCGTACTCTATCTACATAAACACTACCCAATATAATTATATAATATACTATATTTACTATAATGCGACTACTATTGCAGATAGGTATCACTATCCGTACAAAGTATGCATGGAGCTACGGCAGTTAATAAAAACTGGTAAACGCCAGAACGCTCAAATAGGTTTTGATTGCTTATATGAGCAATCTATTATTACCTGTTATCACTATTACAATTCCAACTGCAAACACGGCAGCGCAGCGGTTACCGAACTAGACATTCAAACACATAACACAGATTGCGTATTGCACAATTCATACTCATATATTCATATACATACATACAGGTATATATATATATATATATATAATACACGCATACATAGATTAATAGGTACATACATTTTAAATAGAGTGTCACGTGTAAGATTATATAAACGTTTTATATTTTGTTTGGGGGGAAGCAATTTAAATACGTCGTGAATTTCACCATATTATTATCTCTTTCAAGTAAAATTTTATTTGCTTTTTTTTTTTAGAAACAGTTCAGCTATTTACAAGTTAAACAAAAACAATGTACTCTAGATCACATGCATCTATTGGCTACCGGCGTCATGGAAGCAGGTCGTCTTCGCGATCAAACTTCCATAAAACACAAGAGGAAAAAAAAGTACAAATGGAAAAACAGCAAAAACTACGTGAGGCGCGACAAACACAAATGTTATTTGAAGTCCCTTCCCACTTTCGCTGCCTGCGTGTTGTTGGTAAGGGTGCTTATGGCATGGTATGTGAAGCAATTGATCGAAAATCAAAAAAAGGTGAAGATCGCGTCGCCATCAAAAAAATCAAAGAGGCTTTATACCACCCACTAGACGCAAAGTTAGTTTTGAGAGAATTGAAAATTTCACGTTTAATAGGTAAACATCCAAATATTTTAGGTATTCGTGATTTAATTAAACCAAGCTCAAAACGGCGCATGGATACTATTTATATTGTATCTGATTTCATGGATACAGATTTGTATCGCTTGTGCCAATCACAAGTGGAATTTACTGAAAACCATGTTAGGCATTTATTATACCAAATGTTATGCGGCTTAAAGTACATGCATAGTGCAAATATATTACATCGTGATATGAAAACAGCAAACTTATTGGTTGATCGTAACTTTAATTTACAAATTTGTAAGTAAATGGCACACAGAAAATTTATACATACAGTATGCTTTCCTTCTATTCAATACAATACATTGTATATAACTAACCATGAATACTCAATGCACTGCACACACACAAACAAACTGTTTTAGGTGATTTTGGCTTGGCGAGATTTGCTACCCCAGGTTTTGATTACAATTGTGAAGATTCAACTGGAAGTGTACCTGACGAAAACGATTTGAGAAATGGGCCGCCGCCATTAACGGAACTTGTTGTTACGCTTTGGTACCGAGCTCCAGAACTAGTTGCTAATTCACATTACAACAGCAGCATTGATCTATGGGCTGCCGGGTGTATATTTGCCGAAATGTTGTTGCGCCGACCATTATTTCCAGGCCGTGATCATTTACACCAATTACAATTAATTACAGATATTATGGGTACGCCAACGGAAAGTGATATACGAACAATACGAGGCGCGTATGCCAGGCGAGTATTGCGTTCTTTGCCATACCGGCCAGCGAAACCATGGCGCCAGGTGTTTCCAAATGCTAGTGGCGCTGCAATTGACTTGCTGCAACGTTTATTGGTATTTGACGCAAGCAAACGTTTGACGGCGGAAGAAGCATTGGACCATCCATACTTACGTGATTTAAAAACACCTATTCGTGACATGAAAGTTGAAACTCCATTAAATTCTGAATTCGAATTTGATCAATTAACTAGTCCAAAAATGATGCCAATGAGGCAAATGATATACAATGAAATTATGCTATACCACGATCCTTCTAGTGCATTGGCGCAAGAGCGTGGGAGGGGTATATCCAGGAAACCTTCGTTCGGTAGCTCCTCATCACGCGATAATTCTGTATCACCAACTTACGATGGAAGTAGTAGAAGTAGAGGTCGATCATATAACAAATCAAACAGTAGAACACGTAGTCGGTCAAGGTCGAGTAGTCGCACTAGACTCGGTACAAGTAATTCAAAGGATAAGCTTAGCCATAACAAATCAGGCACAATTAATGTTTCTTCTACTACCGGTACCAGTAGCCTAAATGGCAACAAAAGCAAAAGCAGCAACAAAAACGTGGAAAAAAACAAGAGCAGTGCAAATAGTAACGATTGTGGTAATTATTCGAAACCTAAATCGTCTGCTACAAACATTACAAACACTGTTGGGCGGTACCTTTCGCCTCGTGATAAGAATATGAAAAAAAGTAGTAAAACAACAATTGACTCCAATGCAAAAGTTGTCGTCGATTGCACATCAGATGCAAATTTGCCAGTACGTACTTCAACTGCCCCTGAAGGTGCAACTCGTAGCACAACAAAAAATGGACGGCCATCATCTGCAGCAAGAACACGCACCCGCCCATCTACAGTTGGTGGGAATACAAAAATTTCTGCTGCAAAAGCTGCGATGAAAGTTGCAAATAAAGAACTAGACGAAGTGATCGCAAAAGAAAAGGCGTTTTTAGTAAGTGGTCGAGAGGAATTATCGCGCCAATCTAAATTAGTAGATCGTTTTGAAAAGATGAGAAGAGAGCGATCGAAAAGTCGTTCTCCTACGAAAGTTGCAAAGACACGGACAACCGGATTTGTTGCGGCCAAGGCCGCGACAACTAGTACTACTGTTGCTAATGGTAGTGACAACAATGCATTCTTTGTAAAGAAAGAGCAAAAACCAAAAGTGGAAGAATATGTTGTATCACCAGCAATTATATCTGCGAAAGCGTTGTATCGGCGCGGTGAAGACGAAGCACCACCAAGACCACCATCTAGAGATAGCAATCGACCATTAAGTCGGGATGGTCGACCTCCATCCGCCAATACATCATTAGCTACGTTTGTGCCGTTGGCATTTGAGCCGCCACCAAGACCGCCATCTAGAGAATTAAGTCGTGGAAAAACCATGTCGCCAAACGGTTTACCGTTGCCACAATCAGCAAAACAAGATTTAAATATTAGTAATGTTGCAACAAATGTAACTTTTGAAGCAAACGGTGAAGCAAATGATAAGCCACGAGTCGCATCTCCAGTGCGTTTCCGTAAGTCAACTTCATCGCCTGAATTAGCGGATATATCAAATGAAGTTTCAGAAAAGAAGAAAAAAACAACTTCGCCTGTGGGTGGTGCATTGCAAGCTATTAAATCAGCTAGGCAAAACCAAGGTGTCTCAACGCCACCTACAAAAGCAGAAGATAATGAAACGCAGAGTGGTGGGAAGAAAAAGAAGCGTTCGCCAGCAGGTACAGGTTTAGAAGCGGTAAAAGCACTGATTTCAACAACAAATTGTAATGAAAACACAGCAAAGACTGTATCGCCACCAGGCACGACCACAATAGTTGTGAAAAGTAACGCGCAGGCCCGTGTATCAGAAGCTGCAAAAGCATTAGATGCTGTGTTAAATAACAAGGATACTTATAGTACTAATAGCAGTAATACTGTCGGGAGAAACATTGCCAAAAGTCGTGTAAACGATATAACAAATTTTTCAGCAACTACTGGCACGTCTACTTCAGCAAAGAAAAAAGCAACGAAAAGCTTTTCCTCCACAGATATTAATATCAATTCAAAATTAAATAGGGACGATTCAAGTAAAACAAAATTTTCAAAAAATGGTACTCGTACTACAAGCAAAGAGAATAGCCGACCAACAACTAGTTCCACGTGGGTATTTCGCCCAACGCAATTAGCTAGAACTAGACGCAGATTAGCACAGGCGGAAGCTGACAAAAATGGCACGGTAACAAAAAACCCAATGGCTGATGCTACTACCAATAACTATAAAATGGAAAAGAAGAAAAAGAAAATCACAGTGTGCAAGCCATTTAGTTTTGCTACTGCGTCAAGATTTGGTACGCCAAAGCATAAAAAAGATAGACAAGAAGCATTAAAACGCAAAGATAGGCTTGCTAGAGAAGTACGACGTAGACGCGCAAGTCGATTTTAATTGTATGATACACTTTCTCAGTAAAAAGTAAATTTTATATAACTTACGTACACCTCGTACGTTTAAAACGGTAAAACTTCGTAAAACGGTAAAACGTCGTACGTTTAAAAATATTAAAAGTTAAAATTAATTCTTACTCAATTAAACTTAAAAATATTACGTGCACCTGTAGTATTTTTATACGATATTCGTACATTATTATATACAAGTCGTATAAAAAACAAAACCCTATATATTTTTAAATAAAATAGTTTTACGCACTGAAGTATCGTTGTGTGTGTCCTGATCACACACAGCAGTATTTTTTTACAACAACGGCAAACTTGATGAATTTTTTGTCTTTTTCATCGCTGCCAACATCCTCTGGGTGCTTTCTAAGTTTTGCATTTGCGCTTCTTGCGCATGTAATGCTTCACGACTTTCACGTAATTGTTTATTTTGATATCTAACCTTTTTACGCAACGCTTGTATTTCTTCATCTCTAGCTAAATACTGTATGCTACGCGAGTCTTTCAGATTTGTTCGCAACTCTTCCTCTTGCAATTGCATACGTTTTAGTTCTTTCACTTGATTTTGGTATTTCCCTCGCACATCATCGTATTTGCGACGTATTTTATCATTCTTTTCATGTTCTATGTTTAATTTTTCGTATTCCACGCGTAGCTTCTGTTCATTGATCATATGTTCTTCCAATTGGCTTCGCAATTCCGATTGCATACGTATCAAGTCAGCTCTCTCACTTGCATTTCGTTCGCGTTCGCGGCTTGCTATTAAAACCGTCTCTGCTAATTCATCGCGTTGACGTTTAGCATCCGCATATTGTTTCGTTTTTAATTTCACTTCGTTTGAAACTTTTTCTAAATGTTGTTTAGTACGTCTAAATTCTTCGTGTGAAATTTCTAATTCTTCTGTTACTTTATTTTTTTTAGCCTCCAATAAATTTATTGCCGCTACAGCTTCTGTATATTTTGCCCTTGTTTCGCGTATTTGCTCTCTTAGCATTATCAATTCTTTATCCATTTTGCTATTTCGTGTAGTGACGTCCTCTAACATTTTCTCTGTCCGTACAATACTGTCTTGCATTGTTTCGCGTTCCCTACCTGCAGCTTTTAACGCTTCTGTCAAACTTTGTTTTTTTTCTTTTGAAGTCTCTAACTCCCGTTTCATTTGCTCCTCGATACGGGTTTGCTTTTCTTTGTACCGTGACCATTCTGCGCATTCTTTTAATAGTCGCTCTACTTCATTTTCAGCAGTAAATGATTTTTTTTCCATTTTAATTCTTTCATTATCGATTTCATCTAATTTTATTTGCGATTCACGTGATAACTCAATTAATTTAATATGATATTCGTGCATTTTATTTTCAATTTGATCTTTCATTTGTTCTATTTCAGATACCATCCGCTTGTTATCTCTTGTTGCACTAGATATAGCACTTTCTAAGCGCCGCTCTCGCATACTTCTTGCATGTGCCTCATCTCGTTTTGCGTTGGCCAAGGCTCGGTCTGCTGCTCGCTTTTCCTCTAACTTTGACCGGCGTTCCGCTTCTAACTTTGTCACCCGCTGTTCCAGTATACGTTCCGCAGCTTCAGTCTCTTTTCGTACTTCCTGTGCCTGTTCTAGCTCGTGCCTTAAACGTTCGTTTAAACGCTCTGCTTTTAACTTATCACCGGTAACATGGTCTAATTTTGAACTGATAGAATCCATTTCCTTGCGTTTTTTTCGTAAATCCTCTGTGACGTGCTTTAATTGTTCTTGTGCAGATGATAACTCGGCGCGCATTGCATTCAACTCTGCTTCTTTTGCTGCTATACTAGACTCAAACATCGCCGCATTTTCCCCTTGCATTCGCTCTACTTTTTCTTCAAAAAAAGCTACTTGGTTGTTCAACTCTTGTGCTTTTTTTGTTTTCTCGTCTAATTTTTTCTCTGCGTTGTCTAATCGTTCCTTTAAATCCGCTTTCTCAACTTTTAATTGGTTAATCTCCCATAATTGCTCTTTATCTTTTGTTTGCGCTTCAACTAATTCGTTTTTTAAAACGTGCAATTTATCTTGCTTTTCATTTAGTTTTTCTTTCACTTCTTCCAATGCGCTTCTTAAAACTTCAGCGTGTGACTTAAATCTACTACCAGTTTGTTTGTCACCATTTGTATCACCAATTTGGGATTTTACTGGTGACGATGTTGTTTTCAAAATATCCATTGATCGTTTCTCATCTTTCAACTTCTTCAATTCTGATTTAAGGTTGTTCAATTCAGTTTTCAATTGTTCTATGTTTTTCCGGTCTTCTTTTTCTTTTAGTTTAAGCGATTCCTCATCCGATTTTCTTTCGTCCTGCTCGCGTTGCCACCGCCATGTTTGCTCTGCTAGTTGTCTTCTATTGTCTCTTTCTGTTCTTTCTAATTTTCTTAGTTGTGATGATAAAGAATCGCGTTCTTTTATCAATTTTTCGCGTTCCGATATAGTAGCTTGCAGTTCTTTTTCAATTTTTTCAGTGCTTTCAATTGCTTCTGTTTCTGCTAATTCTAGTTGCTCCTCCAAAGCATTTATTTCTTGGTCACGAGTAAATTCTAATTGTTTGATACGTGTTTTCAATTCATCTAGTTCATTAGCCAACGGTATTGCTGATACCCAAGGTATATCTGGATTCGGTGGCGCCCTTTTTCTACGTTCAAATTTTGGTAACGGTGGCAACGGTTCCTGCTTTGGTGCATCACTACCATCGTCGGAATCATCTGAATCAGAATCGTCGGACTTCTCTGAGTTATCAGAATCGTCTGAATTTTCATTATCTGAGTTACTAGCATTTTCTTCCTCCTCGCTACTAGATGCATCACTATTATCATCTTCCTCCGATGACATGGTTGATTATATATCAATATTTGTAAACAATGCGTATGCGAGTTTGCAGCTAGCCCGGTTTACGTACACAATCCGTTTGAAGGCTATAAGTACACAAATTGTACTTGCGCCTGAAGCCAAGCAGGTATACGTGTACGATGTGTTGCGTTTGCAGGTATACGTTCACAAGTTAATCTAATGCTCGTATATTTTATCGTAACCAAATGCGCTTGTGAGATGCCGAAGGGGGCAATGTGCGCATGCACAAACGTGATTGGGTAGATACTTTTAATGATGTGTAGTCCTTTTTTATAATATTATATTATTATTATTATAATAATACATCATTATAATTATAATAAAAACTAAAAAATATGTATAATTTTTATGAGAAACAAAGTAACGATATAATAATAAATAAAATTAGATGAAGCATTCGTCTGGAAACTCATTGTGAGTAGTCTAAAATACAGTTTAAGTACATATAAAGAGAGTAGTCCGAAATTTAATTTTCATGAATTACCCACTATTTAGCTGCTATTTGTGATTGTAAAAAAGATGCTATCTGATAGGCGTATAGTACTCACAAATTCCGTTGTTGTTATTTCAATTATGAACTTTGTTAATTTCGCTAACAAAATCTTTCTATCAGACACACTACTATCAATCTGTACTTACTGGCTTCCAGTTCCCAAAACGTGGCCATTGTATTTACCTGCTATATGATATTAGGCGATACACAGCATTGTAATGATATTCCCTTCTAATATTCTTTATGTTAATAGTACTACGAGCTTTGTAATTTCTTCTAATTTTTAAGACGACTGAGTATTGTAAAAAGTGAATTACTGAATTAGAATGTATCTACACACATGGATTATTCATCACAGGTTGGAGCATCCATTACATGAAGGGTGGATGTGCCCGATCATTGGCAGAAAAGTAAAAGGCGTGTTATTTTCTATAGGAAAAGGGAATAGCGTTGATTGACAAGTGACACATTGTTGGATTAATTTGGCGAAAAGCGTGTGTATACATACATACATAAACAGACACGCACATAATATTGATCAGGGGTTCAGTTTATTTGGATAATAATGTCGGAAGAAAAAAAAGATGATAAAGCAGATGATGGCAAAGAGGATGAAGAGGAGGAGGAAGAGGAGGAGGAGGAAGAAGAAGAAGAAGAATCTGACGAAGATGGCGATGGAGATCATGATATAAATGATGAGATATTGGCGCAGTTTAGTGATGAAGCAAAAGTATGGGGGAAGAAATTTTTCTCCAACCCAATGTACGCTCGTTTTTTTAACAACTTTAAAGAGCGAACACCAGATGATTTGAAAGACTTGAATAAAAAAAGAACTTGGGATATACATTTAACGAACATTAAATTTTTCAATAACTTTGAGGAGAAAGATCCCTTTGTTCGATTCAATATTGGTTGGGATTTCGAGCTCCGAAAAGTGAAAGAAAAAGGGCCAAGAAAAAAAGACAAAGATGGTAAATTATTGCCGCGCAAATACAAATGGATACAAACAGGAACTATGGGGTATGAATGGTATACGAACAGCGTTAATAGAGTAGCAAGGGGGAAACTTGCTGAATTTCATACAAGTTGGAAATTTAAAGCTAAAAATGCATGGTCGTATTTTGACTTGTATGATAAAAAATTATGTATTGAAGTATGGGATAAAGAAACTATGTTACCAAATGAATTCATTGCCCGAGCATCACTGCAAATGGTGCAAGCTGCGACAACGGAAATGGCGATGCAGATACCAGTCCTACGTAATGAAAAGATTAAGAAACGAACGGTTGAAATAGATGTTGGTTATGTATCGTTTACCCTAGTGTTCCAAGAAGTGTGTGATTATTCGTTAAATTTTGTCAACTGGGGTGGGCGTTTGTTAAGAAAGTATTTACCGAATGAAATTAAATCGAAAAATAACCCATTTGTTGAAGTCTCATTAAAAAATCACAGCAGGTTTAGCTCGATTATCCCAGTTCAAACAGTGAAATCAAAACCAGAAACAATTTATTATGGCGGTGCTGACGAAGTTATTTATCCAAAATTCAAAAGTATACCGTGTATAAAAATTCAAGGTACACGTGTTTCAATGGAAGCAAAGGTGCTAGAATTAAGAGTTTATGACAAAATTGGTATACTACCTGGGTCGAAGGTAATGATTGGGAGGGGCTCTTTGCCGTTACTGGGTGCATCGAGTGGGCGTTCATTAAATGTCCGGCTATGCTGGGAGCGCCCGTTTTCAAGAGGCAAGCAAGATGAAGATGCGGACAATGATTCCGGGGAGGTTACTGGCTCCATTGATGTGTTTTGTGAAACGTCAAGATTATGGAGGGAATTTGCTCAGCGGGGTGATTTAAAGCCTGTGGAGTTGCGTATATATCGACCCTATTGGTATACGTATTTATGCGTTAAAATTGTTGATGCGAAGGATTTAATAGCTGCAGATGCAAGTGGGACGAGTGATCCATATTTTACAGTAGAGTGGGGTGGTAATAAACAACGCACAAAAATTGTGATGGAAAATTGTGATCCACAATTTGATGAAGAGCTCTATTTTCAAGTTGAATGCTTCAAACCAGATATGCCAAGCAAAGAAGAATTGCAGCGTTATCCATTTGTGCAATTATTTTGTTGGGATTATGATGAAAGTGGTGTAAGTGAATTACTTGGTGGTGCAAAAATTTATTTACATCAAATTGCAGATATTCCAAATCCAACAGCTAGACAAATTTTATTGCGAGAAAGTGACGGAGGGGCATTTCACGAAACACAAATAATTACACGGCAATTGAAAAAAACAATAAAATTGCAAGGGTTGGGACCTGGTGTTGAGTCCACAGTTAAAATTGAAGCTTTTTTTTTAGGTCCGTTGACCACTAAGACGCAGAGTTCTCCAAATCTACCATATCGCAAATATAAACAAGTACGAAAAGGTGATATATATGAACCTAGCTTAGAAATACGAAAAGCTACAGGGTCTGCGTTATTGCGTTTGAAATATTTTAACGTGAGTGAAAATGCGCGTAAAAATGCCAAATGCCATTGTTATTCACAAATGGCTACGGAAATGGTGCCAGAAAATACGGAGGATGGTACTGAGCATGATCAAAAGGATGGTGAACAAAAACAGCTAACTGATGGTGTCGGTACTAGCGATCTTGTTTTAAGACGTAAGGTTTGTCAGGCATCCTTGGATGAAATTTTAAAAAAGAACCCTTCATTGCAATGCGAGACGTTAACAAACGCCACTTTATTGCTAAACAATTTGGGTGACTACGATCATGTCATTAAAAGACAAAAGCAATTTTTAGATTGTTTTTGCAGTGGACATGATGAAGATATTTTAACCGGGCTAATCCGGGGAAAAAACATGAATCACGAATATCATTTTTTACCGACATTTTTGACACCTATAACACCACCGCAAGATATGATTGATAACCATAAACCACGGCTGCCCCATGAGTTAAAAGATTCGCATGGGCACTCAGAACTAGAATGCATTGTGTGCTTTGATAGTCAAAAACCAAATACTGCGATGAAGTTGTTCCAGCTTGTTAATTGGACCGAATATAGAGACAGCAGTGAAGACGCTATGATATATGGAGATGATTATGGCGGTAGAAAATCGTGGTGTGAGCCAAATTTGTACTTTGAGATGAGACGCTCTGACATTAAATCGCATGTCCTAGGCTTGGCGTGTTTATTCTTAGGGATAAAAATTGATGCATACGTATGCATAGGTACTGTGCGGAATCCAGAAACTAAAAAAGAATGCCCGCATGTGTGGTTAATGACGCGCGAAAGTACATCTTCAGAGTGTGTGAAACAATTCTCGACAAATGAGAAAAAGTCACCGCAATTTAAAAACCGTAAAATGAATTCATTAGGTGCTGTAAAATTTTGGGAATTATCAACAAGCAGCGAGTCATCTTATCCTGTTTTACCAAATCGTTGGGAGGGAAGAGACGATTTAGAAGAGTACCGTATTGCAATGGCGTTAACGCAGAGGCAGCGAAAAACAGAGGAGGAGAAAAATGACGATGGTGACGATGAAGAGGAAGATGATGCTGGGATGGATGAATCGGATGAGGAATCTGAGGATGAAAATTATGATATAATGACAGAGGAAGATATGATATCACCAACTAGGTATGCTAGCCGATTCAATAGAAACGATTTATATGTTGGTCCAAAAAATATATTTCAAGAAGGTGCTGGCGTGGACGGGGATTGGGGAAGGCCAACTCAGCAAGATTTGATGGAAGAAAAAAAACTGAGTCGAGACGAAGATATGAGAAAAAAACAGGCTGCAAATGCAAAGAAAAATGCAGAGCTAGCACGTTTAAAAGCAGCATCAAAAAATCCGCGTTTTATAGCTCGAACGAAATGGATAAACAATATGCAATCAAAATCTAAATTTCTTAAGAAAATGAAATCGTCTATGCCATACAAATCACTTCATGTTTGTTTTAATCATCAAAATTTATGGATGAATGTCCAAGAAACATCCCATCCAATGCACATATCTTATGATTTTGAATTTGGGTTGAAAGGTGGATGGTTGCCGATTATTACAGAAAGTGAAGGCGATGGTACGGTCCAGCCGTTTATGCAACCAGAGAGCCTAAAGGCAAAATTATCTGAAGACAAAGTGAATCAACTCCAAAATGAGATTATTTTGACATTAGAAGCTGGTTTAGAGAATGCCAGGGAGTCAAATTTTTTGAAAACACGATTGGCAAATGAAGAAGTTGCACCTTTGTTACAAGCGTATTTAGGTGCTTTGTATGAATTAAAGTCAATACCACGCATATTGCGTAATGGTTGGGATGTAACAGTCGAAAACAGGTCCCAAAAATGGATCAAAGGTAGTAGAGGTTACAAAGCATATAAAAAACAAAAAAAGCTACGAAAACGTATACATGATTCAGTTCCACCAGAATACAATTACCGTTTAGGTATAGCAACAATGTGTTCAGTCGAAGCAGAAGAAATTCGCTCGAAAGTAATTGGACCTAGTGAAAAATGGACAAAGAAGAGTGGTCAGAATGTTCCGATATATTTATTGAATGCAGGGAGCAAAGAAACTTTGTGTGTTACTTGTAAAATATTCAGCATGCCAAGTAAAATAAATTTCACTATGGTTGGGCTAATGGTCATTTATCCGGAAAAAGATTTAATCATTGCAGATTGATTTGTTGGATTAGCAACAATAGTAAATAATAGTATTATTATTATTATATAAGACCCCAATAACAAGGTAAATAAAAGTAAAAAAATATTTAACTTACACTAACTATACAACAATACAATAATATAATAGCAATAATACACCACAGATAATGCAATAATTTTTGTGCCCTCTAGCAGGTAAATACTGTGGCACAGATCCTTACCACTAATTATAGTTAAATGAACAAAACAACAAACAACAATGAAAATAATAAGAATCTGCCATCTAACACGACACACTATAGAATGTTCACATCATCCATGCACTGTAGTCTAAAAATCGACTTAAGTACAACAATGCAGAGTTTTGCTGTGCTCCTAAAACACATGCTATTATTAATATTTATTTACTTTGAATGTAAAAAAACGTACCAGTTTGATAGGCACGAATTAGATTACATTGCAAGTAAATTGTTCTAAAAGATAGCACTAGGTACTATCAAGAATGTTAAGAAGCTTTGATGATATTATCATCACTTTTATACTACTACTAATAATAATATTTTATTAAACTCTTCCACCAACTACGTGAAACATTGCAGCGTGAGGATGGTAGAGCTAATGGTTGAAATATGTTGCAAGGGGTGGTACAGTTCGTATATATAAATATATATTTGACTGTTCTTTGGGTATTCGATAAACCGATTTAAGTCCTGGATAATAGGAAAATTGTAAAATAATAGTATTAGTGTCAGTAACATATACCATGGACTCTTCCACACTTTTTCCACTAGTCAGGCCACAAATTGCTTGTGGTTTAAAACATACTATGTGTGTATCAGATGCAGGTACCTTGTTTGCTTGGGGAGGTGGTGAAAGCAACCAACTTGGTAACGATAGGTTGAAAAATATTTCCCTACCAATACGATTTGATGAAAACGCTGCGCCAGAGTCGGAAAATGAAAATGAATCTGGCTTAGATAGAATGTGCAGTAAAAGACTTGTACAAGTTGCTTGTGGTTCTTTTCATACTGTAGCTGTCAGGACCGATGGGATGGTTTATTCGTGGGGTCTGGACGAGGGTGGTGTGCTAGGATGTCCAGAGAAAAAAAATCCTGTGACTGGATTTATACGTATTGAGGGGCGGCCTATGATGATATACTACTTTAAAAGCATGTCTATACGGGTATTACATGTCTCGTGTGGCGCCCAACACACGTTAGCAACAGACTCAAATGGTGACGTTTATTCATGGGGAGTTGGTAATTATGGTAATCTAGGACACGGGGATACTGCAACGGTGGACCGCCCAAAACTCGTTGATGTGTTGAAAGGCAAAATGATTAAAATGACTGGTGCTGGGAGTAAGCATTCACTGGCCATCTCAAACAAAGGTGATTTATATACTTTTGGACACGGAGACAATGGAAGACTTGGCAATAATGAGAGGCGTGGTTGCTTATCGCCTGAAATTGTTGGTGGGATTTTAGACGGCGTGTTTGTTGTGTATTGTGACGCTGGCGAAGCGCATTCTGCTTTAATCGATGATAATGGTGTTTTATATGTGTTTGGGGCTGGTTCGTATGGCCGTTTAGGTTTAGGCGAAGAGTCCGATGCACTGGTGCCAACATCTGTTGATACATTACGTAAATATAAAATTACCATGGTATCATGTGGTGCTTTTCATACAATGTGCATTACGAAAGGGCAAAAATTATGGGGGTTTGGTGGGCGCCTATATGGAAAATTAGGAGACGGGGGCTCGTCTGGTAATGCTGTTACCCCGGTCCTTATATCAAAGGAAGCTGGCGATGGTAGTGATCCGTCTGGATTTATACAAGTAAGTTGCGGTACATTTCACACGGCTGCTTTAACATCTGCTGGGCACATCAAATCATGGGGATTTGACGGGCAAGGGCAATTAGGGCTGAAGAATAACAATTTTGAAAACCACAAGGAACCGCAAGTTGTTCATAATTTAGACAGTGTTCAATGCACTGGAATGGCGCATATACACCAAGAAAAAGATGCAAAATTGTCGAAAACAAAACTTAATTCAGGTGGTGGTAAATCGGGACGAGGGCCAACAGGACTTGCTGGTGGCAAATTATCAAACAGTGCAAAATCAATTATATGTATTGCAGCTGGTGCACAGCATACATTGGCGTGTACCTTAAAGGGTGACGTATATTCTTGGGGTGAAAATCGTGATGGGCAACTAGGTCGAGGTGCAGATTCAAATCCTGATTCCGATAATACGATGACACGACCCGTTCGTGTCGAGTACCACATTTCTGGTAAACGCGTAACAAGCGTTGCTGCTGGTGCGCAACATTCAATGTGTTTAACTATTCGTGGAGATGTATATGCTTGGGGATGTGGGACGGATGGGCAGCTAGGCATTGGTAAAAATGTTTCTGAGTCGCGACCAATGTTGATTCAAATTTTACAAGGAAAACGTGTGTCGGGCATAGCATGTGGCGAAAACCATAGTGCCGCCGTGCTGCAAGACGGGCAAATGTTTACTTGGGGTTCTGGTGACATGGGAAAATTGGGGCATGGCCGTGTTACAAGGCCACAAATGTTACCACGAATGATACGAGGTACTCTAGCGAAAGAGAGTATTGTTTCAATGTCATTGGGTATGTCTCATACTGCTGCCGTAACAAATACGGGAGGGTGTTTTATATGGGGCGGTGGTTGGTTTGGAAGGCTAGGCCTTGGCTCAAACGACAATGTATACTCCCCCAAAAAACTTACAGCCTTGGAATATATGTTTATTGTCCAAATATCATGTGGAGGGTACCATTCAATGGCATTAACAAAAGAAGGGGAGGTGTACATATGGGGTAGGGGTGATGAGCGTCTTGGTATTGGTGAGACGCCTGATGTTATGGAACCAACGTTAGTAGTTGCTTTGCGACAAAAGCAAGCTAACGTGGTATACGTGTGTGCTGCTGAAGAGCACTCTATCGCCATCGCGCACACAGGGGCAGTGTATTCGTGGGGAATTGGGCGATATGGTAAACTAGGATTAAGTAAAGGAAGCAACGATACGGATGCGGATGAATCCTTTAATTTGCCTCGTGACGTTTTAAACAATCGCGGCCATGTGATCCAACCATTAAATTTATTACGACCTGCAACAGGGGAGATGAACGTACGAATGATATCATCGCATTCAAACCATACTGTGGCCATGTCTCAAGAGGGCACCGTGTATGCATGGGGCAACAAAGGAGGTGGGAGGTTGGGCCTTTACCCCCAATTGGCTGATCAGTTTGCCGCATGTGCGCATGAAGTAGTAGATTTATCAATTACTAAAAAGTCAGATGAGGATGACCAAGGAACAGGTGGTGGTAGCAAGCAGACAAGTGGAACCGGTGGCGGCGATGATGGCAATGACGGTGGTGTACATGGTAGAAGTGGTGGGGCAGGCGGAAAGGGTGGTAAAGACGGTGGCACCGCATTGGACCATAGTGTTTCTACGGAGGCAGCCATTGAATACCACATGCAGCAATATAAACAAAATCGTGTTAACCCACCATGCCAATTTGTACAGTTATTATTAGAAACAGAACCATCCGACAATCAGGTTGGGCAACTTGAGTTAGTTGAAGCCAATCTACGGCGAAAAGAGGTAAAGATAGACAAATTGTACTATGATATACACATAGAAGAGGAGGATGTTAACGAATTACGAAACACAATACGCTTGACCATTAAATCAACATTAAACGAAGGTGTACCTGTTGGGCTAAATATCCGTGATTTTTCTGCCGGCATACCGTATGAAATTATGCAAGACCATTCCATTTACACAGAATTGTTTAAGCTGTTATTGACAAACCCAATGTACTTGGTTGAAATGTATCATTTTTTTATACAGGAAATGCCCGCAAATAAATCAGCCTGTGGCGGCCAATTTACGAAATTTTTCTCCGACTTAGTAATTAATGTTTACGGCGATCTATCAAGAGCGAGAAATGACCATTTGTTCATTTCATTGGCAAAACAGCTGATGATGAAGGAGATTTCCCAAATACAAGCAAAATCAGATGATTTATCTGATTTTGCAGCTGCATTCCCGGATCAATCAAACGTATTTGGCATGATCATTTCGCATTATTTTACACTGCAAAAAAATATTAAAAATTTAAGAAGCAGATTTGAAGATTTATTTATTGAATTAGCATCGTCGGAGAAAGAATTTCAATACGACCCTTTACTAGTACAGCGTGAATTGGGCAAAGGGGGTACTACTGATCTAAAAGGCGGCGATGAATCAACGCTTGATCAACGGCGTCTGCAAACGTATAATACAAAAACAGCCATAAGGAACAAAGTAAATGAGCGGGTTGACAACTTAAATGAAGAAATGTTAAAATGGACACGTGCAATTACAAGCAGCGCGCAAACGTTGCCGGAGGAAGTTCGCTGGATCTGCCGCCAACTCCATGAATGTTTGATCCAAGTCTATGGTTTAGAATCAAACTCCTCTGAGAATTTTAAATATATCGTAGCCGCTTTTTTGTTTAAGAACTATTTTAGACCAGTCATCATGCACCCGGAAAAATATGGGGTTTTGCCATCGAGTAAGATTAAAATTTCTGATGGCACGCGCGCAAATTTACGTTTTATTTCAGCAATGGTTGAGAAGGTCGTTTCCCAATCACAATTTCACTTAGAGTTAAAATGGCTGCATTCCTCGAACAAAAAAATTGTATCTCGTCGTGATACTACCTTGAAATGGGTTACCGAATTAGTGAAACCGGATTTAGATTTGGCAAGCCAAATGGTAATCGATGTGTACCGAGAGCATTTGCGTGGAACGGTGCGTATTGTCCACACAGTCCCGTTAATGAGTGTTGAACTGTTGCGTTGGATGTTGTATGCAGCTAGTATTAAAAATCATAGCCTTGGAAAACGAGCAAAGGATCCGATCGATGAGCATATTCGAGTTTTATTTGGCGAGGGTAGGGAAGACAATCGTAACAAAGTGAATACATGGATGGATACAGGGTGGTTAACCTGCAAGCCGTATGGAATAAACTACGAGTTAGATACTAAATTTTACAATGTAATGGATGCTTCCAAGCTAGTGCGTGAAAATCAAACGCAAGTGCCATTGCCAAACTATTTAGCGCCAGATGATGCAGCGCCATTGAAGCAGAACAATGTGATTGGTTACGGAATGGATCCTCGTAAGCTTGCATTGGAGCATTGCATTCGGCAAGGGGTGCAGGTTCCAAGTGAGTCAATTGCAGATCAAGTTGGTCAAATGATTGAATCGTTGCAAGAAAGAATGCTGCTTGCAATAAAACAAAAAGAATACGACTTTCAAAAAAAAGGTGAATTTGCGCGTGCGTTGTTAGAGGAGATGAGTTTGCAAGGTATCCCATTGAGCGAAGTGATGGGTGAGTTGATGACATTAGTTCATCAACGTGCGTTGCGAAATAAACAATTACGCCGTGATCATACCAATTTATCGAAGTTGTTATTAGACATAAACTCCTATCGTGGTGCATTGGAAAGTAAAAAAAATGCATTGACCATTTATTTGGATTTATTACAACGTGGTATCAGCGACACGCAAAACAAGCAACAAGTAGCAATTATTATTAAGAAGAAGAAAAATCTTGGGCATTTGACGAGTAGTACCCTCGTTCAAGATACGCATAAATCTGTAAAACCATCGAAGATAAAATTATTATTAGCAAAGCATAAGCAAGTCTCTGGTACACATGGTGAATTTACATTTGCAGATTTGAAAAAAGTTATTGATAAAGTGCCTGTCATTTTATCATTTTCATTAGTTGATGAAATATCTGCAAAAGAATTAAAAGAGGTGAAGAAAAAATTGTCGTATGTTTTCAGTAGTATCGCTGCTGGTAAATTTATTGTTACAACCGTTTTTGATCGTGACATGGTTTTGGATCATTTCCATGTTAGCGCTGAGGAACTGTTGAAATGCAAACGCCAGTTAGTAAAAGAATGGAGTCCAAGTGAGAACACCGAGTTTTCAAAAACTGTCTTTAGTGTCCACGGGCTTTTGCGGGTATTACAAAAATTGACCATGAAACAAATCATGTTGGGCGAACGATTGGAGCATAGCAAGGAAGAATTATTGGTAGTCAAAGATGTTATGTAGAAAGTAACGTTTAGCCTGAAAAAATAACTATAATACACACGCGTATACTACTACAACAACGCGAAGAAGAACAGCCAAAAAAAAAATATTTATCCTTTTTAATTAAGATTCGGTAAAAAAATTTATTATTAAAAAAAAAAAAATATATAGTTTTATTATGTAGAATAATAACACTACTAACTACTGTACTACTATTAATAGTAGTAGTATAATAACAAGAATAACACTAATGACAATACAACAAACAATAAACAATATATATTATGATTATTACATCAAAATAATAATAATAAATAATAATAATAATAAATAATAATAAATAATAAATTAATAATAATTAATAATAATTAATGCAGTTGGATGATAGATATTATGTATGATGATGGCTGCAGCAGAGACATGTATTTGAAACCTATTGCATCAATGTTGCTATACATTTTTCCGTTGCTTTTGCATGTTAGTTGTGCGTCAAAACACTACATCTCCTCTGCCATATATTGTCACATTGCATTTTGTGTGTCAATGAGACTAAACAGGCTAAGAAAAAAACTAGTAAATAATACATTTCAATGAGTTTACGAAGGGGTTTTTATCTAGGGTGCAGTGCGATTTTTGCTGGGGCAGGTGGCTTCTGGTTACAGAGACGGCTTATTCAGGATCATAAACTTAATAGCGCGAAAGAAGTGGAGCAAGAATCTGAAAATCGGTTTCGACAGTACTTAGCTTGTAAATATCCTACTGTAGTAAGCGATAATAATAATAACAATGGTAATATTGATAATACGTAACGAGTTATTTCATTCTGAAAATCGGTTTCGACAGTACTTAGCTTGCAAATACCCTACCGTAGTAAGCGATAATAATAATAATGATGATAATATTGATAATACGTAACGAGTTTATTTTATTTATTTTATTTGTGGTACAGAAAGTTACGCGTATAAATCCTTCTCATTCGCACTTATGCATACTGTACGTTTACGTACAGTCTATGGCATATGGTACTATTGGTGAAATCGATTACAACAAGAGCTCAGCCATTGCATCCTTTATAACAACATAGACATAGATAGCAGTACCCTCGCTACGATAAAATAAAATATTACAATGTATGCGCGTATTAATCATCTTCTACTATCATACTAATTATATGTACCACCACCAACATTATCTCTCAGCACATTCGAATCTTGAGGGATACGATCATATCTTACAAACATCGCTGGATGCTAAAAAAAATAGTGAGAAGAAGAAGATAATAGGACAGCGAGCATGTGCCTGTAGTGATCAGTTAAATGAAATTAAGATATGATATGCGCCATATATTAATCTGACAGAATCTGACAGATGAATACATATCTCATATGAATAAATACCTATTACTACCTCCTGCAGCTTTTGACTTCATGTATATTTTGGTACACGTACCAATGGGAACCTTAACTTCTACGACTTGTAATATTTCTAAAAATTTTAAACTTCTTTCTCTCCTCGAAGAAAGTTAAAAACGTCATCACGCGTGGTGGTTTTATCGTATTGATTAAATATCGTCAACGTCATAATGAAGCATTGGTTGAAATTAGAAATAATAACACTGATAACAATGCGTATAAATCACACGCGACTTTGTTGTATTTAATTTTTATTATTGAAATTAGAAATAATAACACTGATAACAATGCGTATAAATAATAAATGAAGCAATGGTTGAAATTAGAAATAATAACACTGATAACAATGCGTATAAATCACACGCGACTTTGTTGTATTTAATTTTTATTATTGCATATTAGAAATAATAACACTGATAACAATGCGTATAAATCACACACAACACGACTTTTTATAAAATAATAATAACAATAATAATAATAACAATAATAATAATAATAATAATAATAATAATAATAATAATAATAATAATAATAATTAATAATAAATAATAATAATAATAATAATAATAATAATATTATTATTATTAATAATAATAATAATAATAATTAATAATAATAATAAATAATATTTTTTTTTTCAAATTTTATTATTTTATTATTAATTAATAATGAATTAATAATGGAGTGAAGTTCGAAGAACGCTGTAACTATACCACCACCACCCAGCCCATCGTTTTGAAATCAAGTCACAAACACTAGAAACACCTTGCGCGTAGTTATACCCTACACATAGTGAGTATTATATATATATATACTTTATACATACGAATCCAGCGAAGTTATTGCTCAGTAAAGCATTTCAAACAATAACAACAACCTATACGCATCTATACCATGCCAATCTCTGGGTACGTTCTTGAACTAGCAAAAAGTGGCCGTGCGTCGTGCAAAGGGTGTAAAGAAAAAATCGCTAAAGGTGGTTTAAGAATAGGGACTGAAAGCGATAATGGCGAGTACACCATGTGTTCATGGCGACACGCATCTGCAACATGTTTTAAAATACCAAAGAAGAAGTACAACAAGAGTTTGGACGCTTTCATAGAAGGTGAATTTCAAAATGCAGATGAAGAACTTGTGAAACAATTTAGAATATCTTTTGAATCAAGTGCTGCGGAAAAAGATCAACATGATACTGGCTTGAAACGAAGATTTGATGAAATTTCAAGCGCCCTTTCGTCGTATACCAATGGTGATGGCGGTGGGTCATCATCATCAACAGCAAAAAAATCTAAGAAAAAAAATAGTAAAAACGTCCCTACCTCCTCGTTAAGCCAAGATGTTATCGAAAGTGTTGCAAAAGAAAAAGGTATGCCTCCGAAACTAGTTGAAGCTATTGGGCTGTATGGAAGTGGGATGACTACAGCAGATTTAAAACAAATTTTAAAATGGAATTATTTAGTGCAAAGCGGCAAGAAGGATGAGCTGGTTGGTAGAGTAATTGACGGTCATGTGTTTGGTACAATTCCGCGTTGTCCAGAATGCCATGGTGGCGAAGATGATCCTGAACGCTCGGAATCTGGTCGTAGAACTACTACGTTGACATGCAATCAAAGTGGGAAAGGTGACGGGCAAGGCAAATGGTCGTGCAAAGGATACCACAACGGTTCTTACAGAGTATCTTGCAATTTTACTTCAAATTACGTGGAACGTGGGGCAGTGCCATGGGTACGAACAGTAGAAGAATATGAACGAGTTATCGAGGAGCAAGCTACTGCAGAGAAAATTAAAGACTCAAAAGGTTTAGAAGACGTGGAGTTTGATACAAGCGATATGGATGAAAGGACAATATTAGATTCTATCTTAGGAAAAGCACGTGATGCCGGAATCATCTTGCCGGGTAATGATGGCGATGCGCGTATTGCATTGGCTGGTTTGTTCAATGCAAATAACAGAAAAATAACGGAAACGTTAGTCGCTGCAAAAAAGCAATATGGCACGCATCAAGAAGCAAAAGAAAAGGCTGCATCTGCGATGGCAGCATGTAAATGTCCTGAAAATGCAAAACTTGCTGGTTACTTTTTACAAGCATCAACGCATGCAGAGAGCTTTAAAAAAGCAGCATATAAAAAAGTTCAATTTGCAATTCAAAATCTTGATTTTGTTTTTGGCAGCGAAGGAACGCCAACTGGAAAACAAATGGGAACGTCAAAAAAATACAAAGTTGATGGTATTGGTAAAAGTTCTGGATTGAAAATGGATGAATATCTTCAGGATGGAAAAATTCAAGCTTTCATTGATAAGTATGGTATGTCATTTAGTGATGATGATAACAATCATTACAACGACAACAGCAATGGTGATGAGGGTAGTGCAACAGCTGGCAGCAGCTCGTATGGTGGTGGCGAATATGGTGGTTCAGGGGGATACGATGGTTCTGGGGGATATGGTGATGGATATGGTATGTAAACACCTTGGTAGTAATTTTATATATATATCAGATGATAGGTTATCAATATGATATCACAAGCCACAGTTGAATGATGTTTAAACATGGGACATCATACGACGCGAGGAGAATATTTTACTTTGCGTTTATATATATTATTTTAGTATGTAACACTACACATAATATGGACCGTTTTATTTTTTGTTTTGATTAATTTTTACTCGTCATTTTTTGAAAGAAAAATATGTGTACACGGCCGTTATAGATTTGGGTTAGATAAAATTTTCTCTTTGATAAGTTATACTCGTTTTAATTTTTTTATTTCTTAACTTCTTAAGGATATAAATATCTATGTGTGTGTTAAAGTGTAAAGTTATATAATTTTAGATCCCGTGATGAATAAAAGATGCTCAATACTCAGTCTCAAGAATATTACAACTCTATCCTACGCGTACTATAATGAAGCTCGAATGCACGTGTGCAAACTAATACTCCACAAGCATGAGTAGGTTTCTATCCTTCCGTGCGCACTCGTTGAACGCGCTGGACGTCGGGTTCACTCGAGAACGGTGAGGCTGATAAAGTGATAGATCCTGTGGTGAACAGTAACTAGTAGCTATTCGGGTAAAGATCCCGAAGTGCACGATTGTGGCAAAAAGCCGCGGTTTTGAACACAACTCTTCTCTCTACAAACATGGAAGGAGGGTACAAAGAAGTATGAAGTATGTACATATCAAACATATCAAACATATATTGAATATTATTTAAGAAAAAAGATACAGACGTGGATAAGGTTTCTACCATCAACACAGCATAGTAAATACAAGAGCCTACAGGATTGGTAGAGTTAGCATGAGGTTCCTATCATTCGCAAACAACAGAAAGAAACTCGAATGGTGGTCAATTGTTTTTTTTTTTACTTTTTGTTACAGTGTTATTTATTAATTTTTCCATTATTATCTTCCTTGTTCTTCACAACAATACCAATCCTATTGCGATAGGCGCGCAACACGCTAAAAACAAAACTTGATTTAAATACATTTCCGTATTGTAATAAGTATAAAATAAATATGTATACAATATTTAAATCAATTTTGGGATTTCACGTCATATGCATATCCTAATAGGAATGGTCGCCACTATGGGTACTAGTACGAATGGAAGGTATGAATCAGGGATGCTGGTGGATCACTCTGTGATGTATATATAAAATTATACGTAAAACATAAACAAATAAAAATATATAGTAAGTTATACATAAAATCTCGTAAAGAGGAATAACAGGTAAACCAAACAACGAACTGTATAATTTTACAGTATTATAAATATCTAAAAGGATATAACCTCGTGTATCTTTATTCAACGTAAATTCAAAGCGTTTAACAACAACAAAAAGCAACACAAAATATAATTATTATGGCAAGTGTAGTAAAAGCTGTTTCCGAGGAAGACAAAAAAGTATTAAGCGTACTCAAGTCAAAGCAGCTCGAGCTGAGGGATAAAAATGATAAACCTACGATTAAACTAATAGATGCCGAAGTAGGCAGTGGTGCATTTGGAAAAGTTTACAAAGTGTATCATACAATAGAAAAACAACTCTACGCGGTAAAATTAATTAATAAAACTGTAATGAAGATAACACGAGGGGCAGGCGCACTGCAAAAAATTCGAAAAGAAGTTGTAGCGTTAGCTAGAGTGACAACTCCCAACGGACATCCGCATATTGTTGGGTATTATAATATGCATGAAACCGATGAATATTTTCTTATCAAAATGGAATTATGTGGTCAGTCAATAGATATGCATTATAAGAATCATAAGCAGTCTTTTACACCACAAAAAATCCGACAATATTTATTGCAACTTGCTGAAGGACTAAAATTTTTACACAGCAAAGATATGGTTCACCGTGATTTAAAGCAAGACAATATATGTTTTGGGAAAAATGGGGCGTTAAAATTAGTTGATTTAGGCTTGGCGGCGCAATTTAAAGGGCATGATATGAAATCATACAAAAAATCGACGTTGAGAAAACCGCGTGGAAATCCAACATATCAGGCGCCTGAATGTTTAAATCCAGATGTAGACATTGATGGGAAAGCAGATGTATGGTCACTAGGATTAATTGTCGCCGAGTGGTTATGTGGCTGTTTAATTTACGATTTGCCAAACTTTAAAAATCACTGTCCAAATCAAAATGAAAAAATGCGTAAGTATATTGTTAAAGAATGTAAACATCGGGATATTGTGTTACATAAAATAGTTTCTAAAATGCTATTAAAAAACCCAAAAACACGATGGGATTCAACAAAGTTAGTTCAAGAATTGTACAAATATGGTTTACAGGAAGTGAAAGGGAAAGTGGTAGATACAGGGTTTGCGCCACAAGTACCGAGGCAATGGATCGAAGATTTATATAAACGCCAAGTAAAATCTTTCAAAGATTGCATTGGGAAAATAGATGGCCGATACACTCGTGGCCAAGACGCCGCTTTAGAATTTGCGAAAAGAAAAACCCATGCACAACGCAAATCATTAACAATTGATGAAATTGCTGCAATACATCTATATACCCAAGATGATTTATACGGCTACTTCAATGCAACCTTAAGAAGTCACACAGATCTTGACAGCGTAATTGATTTTGCACGCTTGCTTATTTCGGGGTTGATGAAATTGCCAAATGAACCCGATACTACATTTTATCGAGTTGTTAATAAAAAATTGGGTAATGAATATCCAAAGGGTACATGCTTTTTTTGGGCTGCATTTTCAAGCTGCTCAACCGATGGAGATGTAGTAATGAATGATTTTGCCAATGCAAATCAATGGAACACTATATTTTCAATATCGGGATGCGGTAAATCAATAAAAGAATTTTCAGCGGTCCCAACAGAAGATGAGATACTACTACCATTGGGTGTCGAAATGCGTGTAGAAAATTATCTGCCTGACAAAAGAGGGAGAAAAGATGTTGTAACGTTGAAAATATTAGACGATACAATTGATAATCGTGTTGCTAAAGATGATACTCTTGGTGATAATAAAAACAAGAATAAGAAACGTGGTAGCAACAACAGCAGTTTATCATCTAGTTCGAAAAAGAAAATAAAGGTAAATAATGGTGCTGGTATGATGATGAATAATATGTCTACGGAGTCAGACGACGAGGCCGATGCGATGATGTCAGATATCAACAATAATAATGGCAATGAGTACGGTAATTTACTAGAAATAAATCATGAAGTCAGCAGCAGCAGCAAAAAGAAAAAGAAACTTGTAATTAAAGACAAAACTTCATTAGGTAAAAAAAACCATAAAATTAATCATGTTGAACAGAAAAAAAAAGCGAAGAAAAAGAAAACACAACAGAAGAAGAATGGCGCAGTAGTTGGACTTGAGCAAAAGTATCGTTCCCCCGGTGATACGCATTATAAATCAGGTGATTACCACGCTGCACTTAAATGCTATTTAGAATGGAAAGATGCATTGATAAGATCTTATGGCAATACAAAAAGTGAAAGCAGTATGGAATTGATGGATTGTATGAAAAAATTGGGTAGAACATATGAAAAAGTTGGTAACTATGATGCATCAATGAAATGTTACAATACCATATTACCTACGCAGTTGGATAACCTAGGCGAGGATCATCCTGATGTTGCAAGTACATATAATAATATAGCATTAGTGTATGACTCACAAGGTAAATACGACGAAGCACTGGACTACTGCAACAAAGCATTGACTATCAATATAAATAAACTAGGCGAGGATCATCCAAGTGTTGCAAGTACATATTATAATATAGCATTAGTGTATGACTCACAAGGTAAATACGACGAAGCACTGGACTACTACAACAAAGCATTGACTATTTATATAAATAAACTAGGCGAGGATCATCCTGATGTTGCAAGTACATATCATAATATAGCAAGAGTGTATAAGAAACAAGGTAAATACGACGAAGCACTGGACTACTACAACAAAGCATTGACTATCAATATAAATAAACTAGGCGAGGATCATCCTGATGTTGCAAGTACATATATTGGTATAGCAATAGTGTATAGGAAACAAGGTAAATACGACGAAGCACTGGACTACTACAACAAAGCATTGCCTATTCGTATAAATAAACTAGGCGAGGATCATCCTAATGTTGCAACTACATATAATAATATAGCAAATGTGTATAGGAACCAAGGTAAATACCACGAAGCACTGGACTACTACAACAAAGCATTGACTATTCGTATAAATAAACTAGGCGAGGATCATCCTGATGTTGCAAGTACATATCATAATATAGCATTCGTGTATGAGTCACAAGGTAAATACGACGAAGCACTGGACTACTACAACAAAGCATTGCCTATTTTTATAAATAAACTAGGCGAGGATCATCCTCATACGAAACGAACACGAAATAACATACGACTATGTAAAAAGAAAATGTGAACTACAGTATTAGTATAGGGCCAATAACCATTATACCATTATATAACATTATATATATTAAAATTAAAATATTATAATATACTTAAACTTATCACACGTAACACATAACACCTTAATCCTAGGAACAGCACTTTAACTTGTATTAGTATTCACCTATAATGCTTTTTGTATCCGTGGCTATAATATACACATGAGCACATGAGATTATTAAGGACTACAGTAGTACGCAATAACACTACAGAAGAAGAAGAAAGAAGAATTCCATCCACCACCAGAAAAGATATATTGAATACGAGCGTACTTTTTACTTCCTGAAACACATTTTTTCTTTTATTTTACATTAGTATACCGGTATGTACGTGGTTATCATTACGTGGTACCCATCAGCATTAAAAACAAAATTAACATCAGGGTGCAGTGGAAACTATTTTTACACACATACTCGTAACTTATATTTCTCCTCTTCTATTATTATAAAATCTATCTTTTCAAAACTGGAATTTTTCAGGCGTTTTGCCAACTTATTCTTCTTTGTTGGCATCTAATACGGGCGTAGTTGTCTTCTTCATATTACTATTATTATTAACACCATTTGAAGACTTCGAGCTTTCCCATACACGTTTTTTTCCACGTTCGTCTACTTCTTTTTGTATATTTTTAAATTCATCGTATACTCTTTCATCCATCAGCGGTATTAATGCTCGTTTTAAATTTCCATACATACCAGTCAATAATGATTCTTCTTGCGCTAACATTTTTTTAATTCTACGACGTTCTTTTGGTGCTTCAAAACATGCAGGGCAATTTTCATTTATTACCGGTAACTTAGCATTGTAACTAAATTCTTTTAGTTGCGATTCTCGTGTGTAAACAAATGGTCGTATAACACGAATATCACCTTTTCCAATAGTATAATTTGCTTTCATTGTCCGAATCTGACCGTTGTGCATGGCTGACATCATAAAACTTTCAGCTAAATCATCTAAATGCTGTGCCAGCACCAATACGTTATAATTATTTTTTCGACAACATGTATATAATGTTCCACGTTTCATACGGCTGCAATATGAACATATAGAATTGCCATCCATTTCACAGCTGGCTCGCTCAAATATATTTTCACTGAGGAAATGGTATGGGATATTCAATGTTTTTAAATAACCTATAAGCGGCCTTGGATTAAACGCTTCTGTGCCGGGATCAACTGTTGCTGCTGCTAATGTAAATTGCTTTGGGGAACGTTTTTGCACAGCATGTAAAACATGCAACAATGCTAATGAATCCTTCCCGCCTGACAACCCCAAACATAGACGATCCCCTTCTTGTATCATATCCCATTGTGCAATTGCTTTACCGACTGCGCGCATTAATTTTTTTGGAGGTTTTGGAAATAATTTTGCATTTGAATTTTTTATAAGATTCGTCTTCGTTGTATCCATAGCTTTAGATAATAATTGTGATTTTTCTTCAATGTCCCCAACTTTGCGTAATGGGTATTTTTTTGACGGTTTGCGGGTGGTAGTAGTAGTAGTAGTATTCATTGTTGTTGTTGTCGTCGTCGTAATAATGGAATCATCAATTTTCTGTTTTTTAGTAGCTCCATTTGTACCACTGGTATTGTTATTGTTGGGTGAATCATTGCTGATGTTATCATTCGAAACATTATTATCAAGTGATTTACGCTTCAATCCAGCAGTATTGTTTATAACCTTACCTACATATACTTCCTGTTTTTTTTCTTCTCCTTCATCAAAGCTACCAACAACGACATTATTATATTGTTTCGGGTATATCATATTTATCACATTATTATCACGATTACTATTCAATTGTGGTTTCATTGATACTACGTTTAAAGTATCCAAATCATCGTTTCTTTCCTCTTTCATTAACATCTCTCTTGCCTCGGATGGCATTAAAAACCATTGCATGAGCGGATCATTAAACATTTGCGTTTGGTCAATATTATTAACACTGGATGCATTTTTACGTATTGTATTTTTTGCATTTTTAAATACTTGTATTGATTCAGCCAATGCATCTTTCATCCATACCTTATCGTCGTTGTTATCATTTTCCACTGCAGTAATATTATTACTTTTGCTGTTAAATATGTGTGACAACCAAATTCGATCTTTAAAATTTGTCACACGGCTCACATGTTTGAATTCACCAGTTTTAGGAATAAATTTATACAAAGGTAGCAACCTCCACCCAAATTTTGCAATGTGTATAATGGCATCGCAAATATATTCCACTTGATGTTTCTCCATAAAGTATGGAAAGCTTAAACGACTAAATCCTGGTCTTAAATATTCTTTCTTGTCAATCAATTCGTTTTCGTACTTTTGAGCATTATCGTAGGTTAACGACAATAACCGTTGTGCGTATGGCCCAGCACACTGGCACCCACCACGTGATTGGATACCGTATAAATCATTTAGTAATGAACAGACAAAATTATAGTGTAAAAAATGTTGTTTCTTATCTTCATAGACCTCGATAAGAAAGGATAACACAGGCAAACGTTCGTGTCCATTCAAACCACCACCAAGTATATGTATATTTGATACTGCTTTCAATTTGTTGTACACAAAATTCCAATTTTCTTTTTCTGCGCGATGTATTGTATCTATACCAATTGTATGCTTTAAATGAAAACACAAACCGGCGCGAATACTACCAATGATGTCAGGCGTGCCCCCCTCCTCGCGTTCAACACGATTTGATAAATATCGATGATCTTTCGATGTAACAAAGAACACAGTGCCACCACCTGGATTTGTTGGAACTTTGTTAGACAATAGTTTCTTCTTAATAACTAATACACCAGGAGTATTTGGACCACCAATCATTTTATGCGGTGATAAAAACACGCCATCTTTGTATACATATGGACGTTTTTCCCCCATAATAACTGGGTTCATATTAATATCCATGTATGGACCAGCTGTTGCACAATCAAAAAATACTAACCCACCATTTCGATGCATCAACTCAAATATGTCATGTTCCGGCGCTTTGATACCAGTTAAATTTGATGCCATTGAAAAAGACCCAATTTTAAACGGTGTATCTTTATATTTGTTTAATTGTTCTTTTAAATCATTTAAATCAAACAAACCTAACTTTGTTTCCTTTATTTCAACAATAACAGAACCAGTTTCTCTCCAAGGAAGAATATTGGAGTGGTGTTCATGAGGTCCAACAAAAATTACGCAAGTTTTATCGACGACATTGTTATTTAAACCTAATATTCCAATAACCCGGTTAATAGCTGCAGTTGAACCACTGCCGACAAATAACACAACATCTTCCTTAACATTTACATTTAATGATTGCCCAATTATTTGACGTGCTTCATTGCGAAAAGCAGATGACTGTATACCCGTTATAGAGGCAGTTGTATGAGTATTTGCGTACAACGGCAATACTTTGTTTGATATATAATTTTCAATGGTGTGTAATGCCCTTCCAGATGCAACATAATCCGCATACAATATATGACGTTTACCAAAGGGTGAGTCAAAGATACGAGAGTGGCCAACAATATTTGTTGATGGTATTAATTGTTTTACAATAGAAACTACCTTGTTGTCCTTCTTATCATTAGTGCTATTACTTCTTTTACTTGGGTCACTATTATTATTACTATCGACCGTAGTAGAGTTTGTGGTGGTAGTTGCGAAGCTGTAAAACTCTCGATGGTTCTCCATTTCTTTAGGATTTCCCTTTTGATTTATTAATTTTATTACGCTATATTATTATTGAGCCTAACAATGAATATGTTGTTACTGATAAGTGTGAATTGGAAAAAATGATAATAAACAAGAGGAGGAGAGATGCGTATAGAGATGCGTCCGTCGTGTTGTGGTGTAGTAATAATAATAATTTAATAATAATAATAATAAATAATAATACAATTAATAATAATAATATTAGTGGTGGTGGTGTGGTGGTGGAGCGTGCATATAATATGAACCATCATATAAATAATGTTCTTTTTTACTTACTACTTACTACCTTGTGCCCTTGTTTTATATTTATTCTATTATGTGTGGTTGTTATCCCAATAGTGTGTAAAAAAGTAGTAGTAAGTAGTAGTACTATGAACCGCTTTGGTTTGAAAAGCAAATAAACATTCATTTTTGTTTTATAAACCCATTTTTATGATATTTATAGTATAATGTAGCTTCATTAATTACTATAAATGCCTTTTAATACCATTAATACGGTTAAAATAACATATGCTATTCAAGGTATTAAAATACTTATTACACTTTTAAATATTTTATTAGAGGGTAATAATATACTATATATTGATAATATATATAAATAAGTATTATTGTTTTAAATACTTATTAAGATATTAAATGGTATTAAACGTGTTAAAAATAATTATTAAAACCATTAAAATGGGAAATTAGTTCTTAAAATATCAAATTAAAAAAATCTTTTATTTTCAATTTTATGTGTGTAAATAATACTACTACGATCATCCCCAATAATAATAAATAATAATAATAATAAATAATAATAATAATAATAATAAATAATAATACTACACTAATATATTATAATAATAATCATCACAAACAACAACAACAACAACAAGATGATGATACTGGTCAGTAACTTCTTTGTCACAATCATCACCATAATATATTAATCTCACAATAATGAATCAAATAAGCAACCTTGATGTATATATAATATTAAATAATCATCCCACCACGACGCTACCTACATCTTCAAACCTACCATGCTCCAATCACTTTCTCTTGAGTCCGAGTTAAAAACGTTAGATATAAGTGCAGATCAAACGTTAGTGGCTGTCGGTGGTCGTGGATTATTGGGTATATGTAAAATAATTGGAAGGTAAGAGTGAAATATTATTTATTTACTTACTCACTGACACACACGCACGCATACTAACCTTTTGCCTTAAATACATATTTACAAATATCAGAATACCACGTGTAGAACCATCCTCGCAATCTTTTAATATTAATTCATACATGCAATCGGCAAACGATTTAGATATTTTTGCGGCAGCAATGGATGCTGGCTATGATAGTGGTCACTATGGTTTGGAGGAACATCGTATATTATATTCACGTACAAAAAATAAAAAAAATCTATCATTAACTTGTAATTGTGTAGCTTTTCACCCACGTTTAAATAATATATTGGCAACAGGTGCAACCAATGGCGCCGTTGTATTTTGGGATATTGAACAAAAACGCCGTTCCAAAACTTCAAAAGGTGGTGGTAAAGGACGCCTTCCACCATCTGTAGAGAGTGTATCAAAAACACATGAAGCATGTGTTAACAGTATATGTTGGCATCCAGCTGGTGATCCGCCGCATTTATTGTCGGCATCAATGGATAAAACAGTTGCTTTATGGGATAAGCGCGATCCAGAGGACCCGCAGCATTCATTTCCATGTCGTGCAAAAGTTCATTGTGTTCGTTATAATCCAACAACACCCTATGAGTTTGCTGCTGGATGTGGCGACGGTTCAATACAATTATGGGATATACGACAGGTACGTCAAGTGAAACGAATTATGGCACACACCCGGCACGTTAATACATTGCATTGGCACCCAGAGCGTATGAACATATTAGGTAAGTAACATGAAAATGCAATACTTTTTCTCTTTACGTGTAAAAATCAGCACTAAATACATAATTATTAATTTGAACTAACGAACAAAAAAAACACAAATATGACACTGTGTATCAATTTACGCATTCACGCATACACACGCATACACATAAAATTCGTTAACGTATGAAAGCAAGTGGTGGCAGTGACAAAGCTATACGCATTTGGGACACCTCTAGCAATAGTTCAAATATCAATACAAATATAGAGCTACAAGCCTTGGCAAGTGTGTCGCGAGTTAAATGGCGACCAA
>Ga0099797_100292_pt1 | contig 33163 bp, 17 predicted proteins | sample Uncmet_Sort48C_1_FD_89871 | JGI IMG/M metagenome (GOLD analysis project Ga0099797, IMG submission 89871) | Marine eukaryotic communities from CALCOFI LINE 67, Pacific Ocean - C012_Sort48C_1 | ecosystem: Environmental > Aquatic > Marine > Oceanic | place: Pacific Ocean: Monterey Bay | collected... | reverse complement strand
TGAAACAACCGCGATCGCACACGAGTTCCCGTCTCTTGCGAAAATTCAAATCGTCAGAAAATATTTCCCCCCTAAGATACGATGAATCACAAATCAATCGGGGCTGGCAAAAAAATAAACGCTCAGATGGCTAACACAGGCTCAGATAAAAACGAAAACAAAATCCGAATCGAAACAAATGTTTCCCCCCCCTCGAAATGGAGACACTCAATCTCACCATCGAAAAAGACAATTTACGCCATGCAAAAGCATCAAACTGCCACAACAGATGGCCAGCAGCATATCATCAAAAAAAAAGAAACGCGCTCTGAGCGTGGCTCAAATACGAGTGGCTCAAATACGAGTGGCTCAAATACGAGTGGCTCAAATACGAGTGGCTCAAATACGAGTGGCTCAAATACGAGTGGCTCAAATACGAATGGCTCAAATACGAGTGGCTCAAATACGAGTGGCAAATCAGATCCGACAGAAAATCCGAATCAAAAAAAATTGTTTCCATACTCGGTTTTGAAACATTCACAGTCGGTTTGTAAACATTGCAGAGTCGGTTTTTAAACATTCACAGCCGGATTTTTTTTTTTTCCATTCCAATCCCTTTGGAAATCCACTGCGCTTCTCTCTCGCTTCTTTCTCGCTTCTCTCTCCGATATTGCGAATTATTTTCTCTCTCGGCTATAGTTGTGATCACTGGGTTGCCGATATCATTCTTCGAACGGTATAACACCTCTCCCCGCTAGCGGCTAGCCTAGTATGGATTTAGTTGACAGTTGTGATCCCCCTCACACGAATCTGGTCATGTTTTAGAACACACGAGAATTCAACCCTCACCGGGCCGGCCGTAAATAATGGGCGCAATCACAAAGAGAGTTGTATAGTGCCCAATCATAAAGAGAATTATATACTACAACGCCCAATCATAAAGAGAATAGTACCCAATCGAATATCATCATCATCATATGGGAGTACCCAATCAAATAGATTACAGAGAATGACACCCAATCAAATAGAATAACATAGCAAAGAGAGAATACAAAGAGAATACCACAATGGCAACACATGCCCAATCCAATCAGAAATTTAGAATAGAAAATATTAGCAACATGAGAAGAGAAAACATTAGCAACATGACACGTGCAGGGACAGTATTTTTGACACGTGCAGGGCCAGATAGATAGAGAACATTGGCAACGTGTGTCCAGTTCTCCTGCGCTCGAGTGTGACTCCTGATCTCCTCCTCCTCCTGCACTCGAGTATGACTTCTGGTCTCCTCCGGACCTCCTGATCTCGAATGTCTCCTGATATCATCCAGGTCCTGCACTCGATTCGAGTGCCTCCTGATCCTGGTACTAGACCGCACTCCGTGACAACAAGTTGCCAGCTGCTTTTTTTTTGAAGACTAGTTGCAGAATACTTTCTGCTCAAGCTGTAAACTTACAGAAAAGGTTGCTCCCTTTAAGTTTTCGAGCTGTAAACTTACAGAAAAACTTGAAAAGATCGCCACTCTTAGAATAGATACTGTATACATAATAACTCCCCTCTCACTCGAGGCCCTGAATCACAATAACTTCACTAAATTATCGAATGACAGAGATTGACAGAGACAGACAAGAGAGATATTTTTTTTTTAAATTTTTTTCCACTATGGATTAGTGCACTGTTTTCACCTCTTGGGGACAGAGAATCGCAGCACTTCTCACAACCCCATTTCATCGTGCTGGTCACAGGACGACCATAAACTTCAGAAAATAGAATAGTTGAAGAAAATAGAAGAGAAGTTTGAACATAGAAAAAATAAAAAAGAAATTTAGTTGAGGGACAGTTTGTAAGAAGGGGGCGCCAATTTCCTTTTAAGAAATTGCGACTGTTGTGATTCACGGCCTAGAGCCGTGCGCAGACTTGCGGCAGCTTCTTCTTCCCTTATCTCTCCCGGCTTAGTACACCTTGCTCACCTCGCAAGGAATGGCCATCGCGCCTTGCCCTCCTCGCAAGGAATAACCACTGTGCCTTGCCCTCCTCGCAAGGAATAGTCATCGCATATCGATGAGACTTCTTCTCGACAACGTCTCCCCCCGAATGGGAAAGCTAAAAAAAACAGAAATCGTATAGAAGAACTGCAATAGTCACAGAGAAGGTTAGTCTCAAACTTAAGAAAAACAAAGAAGATAGATTCGAAACTCGTCGAAAAAAGTATATAGAAGAAGATAGATCCGAAATTCGTTGAAGATAGTATATAAAATAGAGAAGATCGATTCGAAACTCGTCGAAAAAAGTATATAGAAGAAGATAGATTCGAAATAATTTCGTTGGAAATACTGTGTAGAAAAAAGAAGATGAAAGAAGATAGATTCGAAATTTGTTGGGAATAATAGAAATACCAGTCAGAAAATAGTTGAGAGTCTCACTCTAGTCATCAGATATCACGATGCTGCTCGAAGCAATGTCTCACCGTCTAGGTGTCGGTCACCTGTTGAGAAACTAGGCGAGTCACCTATTGAGAAAACAGTCGAGTCACCTGCTGAGAAACTAGGCGAGCCACCTGTTGAGAAACTAGGCGAGTCATCTGTTGAGAAATTAGGCCAGCCACCTATTGAGAAACTAGGCGAGCCACCTGTTGAGAAACCAGACGAGTCACCTGTTGAAAAACCAGGCGAGTCACCTGCTGAAAAACCTGTCTCGACTTTTTCGACTCTTATCTTAGCCGTTTTTCTCATTTATTGCCTCTTTTCCTTCTGGACTTTTCTCACTTATTGCCTCTTATCTTAGCCGTTTTTCTCATTTATTGCCTCTTCTCCTTCTGGACTTTTCTCACTTATTGCCTCTTCTCTTAGGCACTTTGCTCACTTATTGCCTCTTCTCCTTCGGTATTTTTTGTCTCCTTTCTTATGCACTTTGCTCACTTGTTGCCTCTTCTCCTTCTGGCCTGAACTTTTTACACTCATCCGTGAGATTTTTCTCATAGATTTCAAGATAAACATTGTTCACATTCTGGGGATTCTTGTCTTTCCCATAGTATACCCTTTCCAAATAATCTATCCGGTTCTCCTCAAGTGAGCACTCTTTTTTTTCAAATTTCAATTTTTCGTCGTCTAAGTTTTCAGTGCTTTTTTTGTCTTCTAAGGCGTTTAGCTTTTGTTTGAATAAGGCGAGCACGTTCCGTGCGTCATACTCGACTTGTCGATTTATCGTCCGTATTTTTGTCAAAACTGTAGTTACAGTCTTCTTGTTTTCCTGAAAAGAGTCTTCCTTCTTTTTGCCCATGACTTTGCCCAGGAAGTAGAACAATCTCTTAAGCCGCGAGCCATCATTGTCACTGAAGCCTTCGAAATCAATCACGAAAGAGTACGAAAACAGAAACTCTTTATTATCATTAGAAGTGGAAGCAGTACTTTCAGTAGCCTTGCTGGCAGCTTGCTTCATAACTGATAACCTGATAAGACGTTCGAGTGCAGCCATTTGGTCAGCCTCTTGCTCTGGATTCGTAGGGGGGGTAGAAGCGAATTTCAATTTTTTCGCCAAAAAATTTTTCAATGGCTGTTGTTTTTCCGCACGAGCCAAAATTTTCTCGAATTTTTCCGCTTTCAAATAAAGAAGAGGCTCAGACTTTTCTTTCTCCTGAAGCATTAAGGTTTTCCATTCCATACCGATGACGTCATTTGTTGTTGCAACAGGAGTAAGTTGGGGGCCAAGGATACGTAATTTTTCTTCGATACTATCGATGGATTTTTGAAGGGTGCCAAAATATTTTTCACTACACCTATCCGCCACAACTTTTTTCTCTCGTAGATTTTTCTCATAGATCACAAGAGACAAGTCTTTGTTCAAACTCCCTTCTCTCGTAGATTTTTTCTGTCGCCACATTACCTCCAAATGTTCTTCTCGTTTTTTCTCAAGGGCACATCTTCGCCGTTCAAATTCCAATTTTCGCGTTTCAAATGCTTTTCGTTTGTTCAGTTTTCGTTGCTTCTTTTCGTTCTCCGTTTCGTTTTGTTTTTTCTTTAAGAAATTCTTGCTCTCTTGCATCATACTCGGAAAGGCGAGCACACTCCCTGCATCATACTCGGTCTGGCGATTTATGGTGTATATATTTTTCAAACTGTAGAATTTGGGTTCCGGAGAGGGGTCATTGCCCATAACCTGCGCCAGGAAATAAAACAACTTTGAAAGCCGCTTACCCTCTTTATCACTGAAACCATCGAAATCAATCGCGAAAGAGTACGAAGACGTTTTTTTATCATTGGAATCATCAGAAGAAGTAGCCTTTTTGATAAGAGTTCTGAGTGCAGTCATTTGGTCGTCCTCTTGGTCTAGCTTGTGGAAGCGCCTTTGCATAGGGGTTTTTCCAGCGAGTTTAAATTTTCTCCAAAGCTTCTGCAATGGCATTGATTGAGACCCTTTCTGTTGTTTTTGAACTTTTTCCGCACGAGCCAGAATTGTCTCAAAATCATTCGCTTTGAAATAGAGGAGAGGCTCAGACTTCGTTTTTATTTGATGATTTTTTCCAAAAAGGGCAGTAGGAAGCGTTAAGGTTGGAAGCATTAAGATTCTCCATTCCATACCTTGAATGACATTCTGTTTTTTTGTTCTTGGACCTGCAACAGGGGCCCACTCGATACGACTAATTTGGGGGCTAAGGACCGTTACCATCCGAACGATAGGAGTTGCAAAGTGTTCGTACTTTTGTGTCACCGGATTGAAGACTGGCACCGAAGATGATATTAGCGGTGCTGAATGCACACCTTTGCACTCTTCTCTTTCCCTTGCGGAAGTACATAAGAATTCATAATTTTGATCTTCAGATGCCCACGCATTGAAATTTTCATCCACACTTGTTTTCCACTGTTCTCTGTCATCTGTAACACTTTTTTTCCACGGTAGCCATTGACCTCCTGTTTTTTTATACGGTATTGTTCTTTTGTAGGCGTTATTGGCATTGATCGCATAGAGAGCCGAAATTTGTGCCTGTTTGTTTTTTTGAGAAGTTTTTGTAGAAGTTTTGCCGAAGAGGATAGCTCTTTCCTCTTCAAGTTCTTCCTCTCTGAGTCTTGCTTCTTCAGCAGCTAGAAAAGCGGCTTCATCGGCCGGAGTTTTTGGAGAGTCGGCAGTTTTTTTCAATTCCTTCAACGAATGCCTTACTTTATCAGCGAACTCGATCAGCTGTTTTGCGTTATAAGGCTCGTTACTCTTGGGATTCTCCGGCTCGTCTAAATATGGATTTTTTAAACCGTCGAAATCAATCACAATAGGGATGTTGTAGAAAATATCTGGATTCGAATTCTGACCAAATTTAGCAACCAGTTTTTTTGACACCTCGTGAACCCCCTCTGCGACATTTTCTGCGAGTTCTTCGAAATAACGGCCGTGCCAGATTTCTTTCCACTCTCTCGACACGAAATTGCTTTTGGAATAGTACACGATGTCTTTTGCCTTGATATACAACGCAAGTTCGTAATCAATAGGCTTGTCAAGGACGTGACTTATAGGATTGAGATTAGGTCTTTGGATTAGAGTGTGCAAAACTGTTTTCGGATCGATACCATATTGCTTCTTGAGCTGTTCTTCCTGGTGGTCGATCTTTATAGTTTTCCACTGAATAGGCAACTGGAATGTGAGATCGGGTCGAAGGATGGACGTTAGATTGATTTGGGTTTTGCGTTGTCTTTTGAAGAAGTTCCGCAGTCTCGACGAACTGGGTTTGTTTTGGAAATTATCATTCATTTTGTTCCACTTGCGATCGGCATAAGAAGCGTATTCTAGCAGCATTTTTTGAGAATCGGCGTCTTTTCTTCGTTCTTTCAGCTTCGCGTCTCTTTCTTGGTTCTTTTTTAAATTTTCTGCTTGCTTTTTTCTTTCTCTCTCTGCTTTTCTCTCTGCAAGTACCTTTGGATTATCAGTGGGAGGCTGCCATTTTGCGAAACCGTAGGTCACCTTAGGCTTCGACTTGATTCCTGTTACTCCAATACTTGTTGCGAGAAGAAGAACACCGGTCTTTCGAGGTGCCATATTTTTTGTCAAATAAGAAACGTCTTTGACAAAAAACTCTAACTTAACGATTTGATGTAAGAAGTTTGGACTCGATGGAAGAAACACAAAAATTGCAACTGCAAAGATTCAATAAAAGACTCAATACGGAAACAGTTTTTTCAATAATACAACTATGCAGAGAGATATTTAGAGATAATATATTTAAGAATGAGAATCAGAGAATCAGAAAAATTAAGGTAAAGTGAAGATTGGACACAATTGGGACTTTATTCAACACAATCACAAGGAGTAAACGTTCCTGTTTTGATTTCGATTCGGATTGGATTTTGATTCAGATTGAGTTTGGGCATAAGTTTTGGAAAAATGATTTTGATTCAGCTGAGATTGGATCGCGATTCAGATTGAATTTGGGTACAAATTTCGGAAAAATGGTTTTGATTCAGTTTGGATTGCGACGCCGATTCAGATCGAATTTGAGTAAAAGTTTTGGAAAATGATTTTGGAAAATGATTTTGGAGAGTGATTTTGGAAAATAATTTTGGAAAATAATTTTGGAAAATGCGGCCGATCATTGACATTGACATAATGGAAGCCGGACAAATTTCGATCATCATCGACATCATGGAAGCCGATTATAATCCTGGTTGCAAAATTCAACTTCTTGAGAGTTAACTTACACTATAAATGCTTGTGTGTGAGAGAGTAAATATAATATATATAATACAAATGCAAAATTTTGAGAAAATCTAAAAAAAGAAATCTGAAAAGAGAAATCTAAAAGAGAAATCTAAAAAGAGAAAGTTGGAAAATGTTAAGAAAATCTCGGAAACACCTCGAGAAATCTCAAAAAATGCGAGAAAAAATCTGAAAAAGAAGGCAGAAAGAATCTGCGGAGAATCTCGAAGAAATCTCGAAGAAATGGGGAAGAAAATGTTAGAAAAAATCTCGAGAAATCTCGAGAAAATCTCGGAGAAAATCTTGAAAAATCTCAGAGAAAACGACTGAAAAAATCTCGAGAGAATCTCGAAAAAATGGCAGCGCAAACGTCAGAAAAAATCTGTGGCAAAATGCTGCGACCGCCTCGAGAAATGTGAAAAAAACCGAGAAAAAATCTGGAAGAAAAAACAAAATACATCTCAAAAAAAATATCAAAAAAATGTCAAGAAAACGCCAAAAGAAATCTCGGGAAAATCTCAGAGAAATGGGAAAGAAAATCTTACGAAAATCTCAAGAAAAATCTCAAGAAAATGTCAGGAAAAATCTGGCGAAAATCTCAGAAAAAACGCCAAACAAAATCTCGCAAAAAATCTTAAAAATCAAAGAAGAGAAATCTCAAAAGAGAAATCTCAAAAGAGAAATCTCAAAGGAGAAATCTCAAAAGAGAAATCTCAAGAGTTAGAAATCTCAAAAGAGAAATCTCACAGGAGAAGTCTGAGAATCTCAAAAGAGAAATCTCAAAAGAGAAATCTCAAAGGAGAAATCTCGAGGAGAAATCTAAAAAGAGAAAACTCAAGAGAAAAATCTGAATAGTTAGAAATCTCGAGGGAAATCTCGCGAAGAAATCGAAAAAAAGGAATCCCTCGAGTAAGTCAGCAAGTTGGAGCAAATCTCTCGAGAAAGTCAGAAAGTCCGAAAATCTCTCGAGAAAGTCAGAAAATCTGAGCAAATCTCTCGAGAAGGTCAGAAAACCAGAGCAAATCTGTCAAGAAAATCTCTCGAGGGAGGCTTGAGAATCTCTCGAGCAAATCTCTGGAGAAAATCTCGGGAAAAAATCTCGGAAGAAAATCTCTCGAGAAAATCTCCGGGGAAAATCTCTCGAGAAAATCTCTCGAGAAAATCTCGCGAGAAAATCTCTCGAGAAAATCTCCGGAGAAAATCTCTCGAGAAAATCTGGTCGAAAGATCTGAAAACGCACCAAGTCGGGAAATGATAAGCGTGGCCATCCACCGATCCGCGGGGGGAAAAATTTTTTTCCCCCTGGAGAAAATCTCGCAAATCTCTGGAGAAAATCTGTGGAGAAAATCTCCGGAGAAAATCTCTGGCGAGAAGCTCTGGAGCAAAGCTCTGGAGAAAATCTCTGGAGCAAATCTCTGGAGCAAATCTCTGGAGCAAATCTCTGGAGAAAATCTCTGGAGAAAATCTCCGGGGCAAATCTCTGGAGCAAATCTCTGGAGCAAATCTCTGGAGCAAATATTATCTCTGGAGAAAATCTCTGGAGCAAATCTCTGGGGCAAAGCTCTGGAGAAAATCTCTGGAGCAAATCTCTGGAGCAAATCTCTGGAGCAAATCTCTGGAGCAAATCTCTGGGGCAAATCTCTGGAGAAAATCGCTGGAGAAAATCTCTGGAGAAAATCTCTCGAGAGAATCTCGCGAGCAAATCCCTCGAGCAAGACTCTTTAGGAAATCGCTTGCGGAAATCTCTCGAGAAAATCTCTCGAGGAAATCTCTTGAGAAAATCTCTCGAAAAAATCTCTCGAGGAAATCTCTCGAGAAAATCTCTCGAGAAAATCTCTCGAGGAAATCTCTCGAAAAAATCTCTCGAGCAAATCTCTCGAGGAAATCTCTCGAGAATATCTCTCGAGAATATCTCTCGAGCAAATCCCTCGGGAAAATCTCTCGAGGAAATCTCTCGCGCAAATCTCTCGAGAGAATCTCTCGAGCAAATCTCTCGAGCGAATCTCTCGCGCAAATCTCTCGCGCGAATCTCTCGCGCGAATCTCTCGCGCAAATCTCTCGCGCAAATCTCTCGAGAAACTCTCTCGAGAAAATGCCAAGGATAAACGTCTCGAGAAAATCCCTCGAGGAAATGCCTCCACAAAATCTCTCGAGAAGATGTCAAGAAAAAACGACTCGAGCAAATATGGGGCGTTCCATTTAGGGCCGTAAGCTTGAAACGCACCAAGTTAGGAAATAATAAGCGTGGCCATCCACCAATCCGCGGGGGGAAAATTTTTTTTCCCCCTCCCCGTCAACACACGCCCACTCGCTCCCCAAATTTCAGACGCTGGCTCCTACACCTTCTCCCCCATTTCCACATCAATCCACCCTTTCCCGCCGCTGACCTTCCTAGACGCTCTCCCCGTGCGAAAAAGCACGGCTTCGTCCTTTCTCAACACCTAGTCATATGCTCCAGAAAATAAGTTCCAACTTCCTGAGACCAACGAACACTGAACAGAACTCAGACTCAGACTGATCTACAATATGCCAGACTGTCCGGCAATATGCCGAGAATTCCGACACTCAACTCAATAATCTCATGACATAACCCTAAGAAGATAAATTTTGCAACTCAATGAGAAATGCCGATCATATGGACTTCAATACTATGAGTCACGTCGACGACTAATTAGTGACAAAATGGTCGAAGTCTGGCTCTAATTGGTGATCTTGTGAAAGCCGGGAGGTCAGGTCTTGTATCTTTGATCTCATCCTGTGAAAGGTCTCTTGTATCTGATCTTGTGAAAGGGCCGACTAAACTTCAATCCTGAACACAATAACAACACCCAACGCGCACTTTTCAAATTAAATTTGATCAGATTGTATATCCTGTAAGCCCAGTACTAGGCTGTACACGTAGCCTCAAGTTACGGACGAGTTAGTCACTACGTAACTATTCATATCGCCCCACTAGGCCGAAAAATTAACTCGGAAGAGTCACAAGAATCTGAATCCCGCCCCTCAGGGGTCACTTGGCGTTTCCATCAGAGTCAAGACTCTCTGGAATGATATTCCGCCTCTGGATATCCTTCAGAATCTTCGATATCCCGCCTCTGGATATCTTTCAGAGTCTTCGATATGATTATCCCGCCTGTGGACATTATGCTTCCGGAGGCGGCGCCTCTCATGCAATAACTACTGCGCGCCGATAGGTTTAAGCTCAGATCAGACTACGGCCCAGCCGACTTTTTGGCTCAATTTTTTCAGATATTAGACCCCGTGGGTACCTAAACCCACTTTCTGAAGACCTCACAGCTTTTTTTGCTCACACGTTTAGCCCTTGAGCTGCCCGTGGATGTTTTTGGTTTTTTGATTTTTTTGTGTCAACTGGGCTCGTTCGATATAAAAACGCAAGTCACGACTTGATTCCTCATTCTGAATCGCTGTACAATAAGTTTCGTCAAATTTTGAATCGCTCCGACTAGAGGCATAGGCTAGCTGTCGACTCAAATGCCATATGCTTAAGCTCATTTGAATCGCTCCAACTGGAGACGTGGCTGCGCAATGTTACTAATCAGAAAACTTGGCGCGCGTGGCGGATCGTGATCGATCGATATTGTCAAACGCTTCAACACACGCCAGACCGTCCAGACTGATTCTGGGATCGGCTAAAATTATCTGAAAGATATGAATCTACATACTTGGCGCGCGTGGCGGATCGTGATCGATCGATATTGCCAAACGCTTCAACACACGCCAGGCATATTAGACTTCGACACATCTCGCACCTAAGAACATAAACACCCAGAAGGCGATGCCTCTGGACTCTTCCCCATGGCATTTACACCTACGCAATGCCTTTAGTCCCAGAGTCGGACCACTTGGCTCCATTTAAATACTAACCCTAAGAGAAACATTTACGATTTGGAACCGGTTGAGACTGCGGAAAAGTTTGAGACTTTTGACATTCATTGTAAGAAATGTTTACGATTTGGAATCTGTTGAGATTGTGAAAAAATTTTGAAAAGAATAAAAACACTGCCCCCCTTCCCCGGGCAGACTTCTTTTGTCTGTGATTTGACGCTGTAGTTTGACGTTTCTTCTCTCGTCTGTGCTCTCGATTTCTTCTCGTGTCTGGCACTGTGATTTTAGATTATCTGTCTCCTCGTTTGTTCTTCAGGTCATCTCCCTTCGTCCTTGTACCTTGCTGACGAGATTGCCATTTTTTTATTTTTTCTCCTACATGATCACATCCTTGAGGTCCAGCGCCTTGTTCTTCTGGGCTCGTTCGATCAATTTGCTTTCGAAGATCCGCACTTGCTCTGAAATTTCCGTACCCTCTTCGACGACGATTCCGATCAACACCACTAATTTGAGCGGCCTGCTTTGAGTATTAAGCAATCCTTGAGCCACTGCACCCAGTGACTTGACCAAAGAATCAGCCGCATTGTCTGCGTCAGACAAGATATCAATGTGCGCTTGTATGTCGAGAAGAAGCACATTGTTGCCATCGCCGTCGACCGTGGGTTTCCAAGTCACGGCGGACCATCTTCTTGCTTCGCTTGCCGGAGTATGTTTCTTCCAGAGCGCGGCGGCGAGGTATCTCTCGCAGAGTAGGTCACCTGTGATCCTATTATTAATCTCAGATTGAATTTTTTCGCTTTTTTTACAATGGTCAGCGGAGTCACGCTGTTTAGCCATTTTGGTCAGTTCTTCGATTACCGGGGACGTGTCTGCTGGTGCCATTTGTTCCGCAAATTCGTTCTTCACAAGATCTGTCATGGCTTGCTTCACTTCGTGTTCTGTGAGAGGACTCGCGGACTGTTTTGCAAGAAAGCCAGACTTGGCGCTCGATCCGTTTGATTCCTTGTTTTTCTTTAACAGGTTCCAGGTCAACGGTATAACAATGGCAAGAGTGACGAGAATGAGACAAATTGCAAGGACTGTGATTTTTTTGCTGGAACCCTTATGCTGTTTCTCATCGCTTACATTGACATTCTGATCGGCCTGATTGTCAACAATATGAGTCTGGCTGTCAACTTCGAGGATATGAGTCTGGCTACCATCCATATGGCTGTTGATATCAATGAAGGAACCGTTCTCCAACTCCGATAGGACGACTGTTGACATTTTGAACAATTATTTCAAATCTTTGAAACGAAACAAACTTGTTTGGAAATTGGAATCCGCTTGCTAGAGGATTGGATGAAATCTAGAAAAAGCTGAACTTTCAACTCAGAAAGACAGAAATTGGAGCTCAATGGAAATTACAGTCTGCCGTTACGGACAGAGTCTAGAGGAGTCACTTTAGATCGTACGGGAAATCAATTTGAATACTATTTGGAAGCTGCTGCTGTGTAAATTTGGAGAGAAAGCTTGAATCTTTTAAATTACGACTGTGGGAACTTGGCAGAATCCTGAAGATGTTAAATCCTGAAACATTGGAAAAACAGAAGCACCTTGCTGACATGACGTCTATTCTTGATTATATATGAAATTGGAAAACACCTTGCTGACATGACGTCACTTCTTGATATGAAAAACAGAAACACCTTGCTGACATGACGTCTATTCTTGATATGATTATCGAACCGACCACGTTTACACACGTTATCTGGTTCTTCCAAAAAAATGGAATCGCCAAAAATTGTTTCCCCCCCTGAAATAGTGAATCCACAAATGAATCCAGATTGCCAACGGATTTCGTATACATTGCAAACTAACATCGAAAAAGAAAACGCCTACACTGTGATATTCGAAAAAAAAAGAATCGAACCGACCACGTTTACACACGATCTGACTTCTTTCAAAAAAATCAAATCGCCAAAAATTAGTTCCCCCCCTGAAATGGTGAGTCCACAAATGAATCGAGGATGCCAAAAAATTTCGCATACAAACTCTAATCGAAAAAGAAAACGCCTACACTGTGATATTCGAAAAAAAATAAATCGAACCGACCACGTTTACACACGATCTGGCTTCTTAAGTTTCAAAAAAAATCAAATCGCAAAAAAATGTTTCCCCCCTGAAATGATGAATCCACAAATGAATCGAGACTCCCAACGGATTTCGCATACAAACTAGAATCGAAAAAGAAAACGCCTACACTATGATATTCGAAAAAAAAAAAAAATCAAAGTCGTCGACACACGGCCTGGCTTCTTTCAAAAAAATTCGAATCGCAAAAAATTGTTTCCCCCCCTCAAATGATGAGTCCACAAATGAATCGAGACTGGCAAAGGATTTCGCATACAAACGAAAATCAAAAAAAAAACGCCTACACTGTGATACTCAGCAAAAAAAAAAAAAAAATCGAGCCGATCACGCTTACACACGATCTGACTTCTTTCAAAAAAATCAAATCGCCAAAAATTGTTTCCCCCCCTGAAATGGTGAATCCACAAATGAATCGAGGATACCAAAAAATTTCGCATACAAACTGAAATCGAAAAAGCAAACGCCTACACTGTGATATTCGAAAAAAAAAAAAAAATCGAACCGACCACGTTTACAGACATCATCTGGCTTCTTCCAAAAAAATCAAATCGCCAAAAATTGTTTCCCCCCCTCAACTGATGAATCCACAAATGAATCGAACCTGTCAACAGATTTTCCCTGGAAACTAAAATCGAAAAAGTTGGACTTTCTTGCAGATTTTGGAAAATTAAGCCGATCACTGACATCATGGGAACCAGTTACAATCCCGGTTGCAACATTCTTGAGAGTGTAAATGCTTGAGAGGATAAATTCTTGAGAGAATAGATGCTTGAGGGAGTAAAATTTAAATGCTTGAGAAAATAAATAATTCCTGAGACTGAGCGGATAACTTAACTCTTGAGAGAAACAGACTCAACTAGTGACCTACAATATGCCAGACTGGCCTACAATATGCCAAAAATCCCGACACTCAATTCAATAATCTCATGACATAACCTTAAGAAGATAAATTTTGCAACTCAATGAGAAATGCCGACAATATGGACTTCAATACTATGACGTCGACGACTAATTAGTGACAAAATGATCGAAATCTGACTCTAATCAATGATCTTGTGAAAGCCGAGAGGTCAGGTCTTAGACTTGTGTCAAATCTTGCGAAAGCCTACAGGTCTCGTGTATATAGTCAAATCTTTTGAAAGGGCCGACTTCAATCCTGAGCTGAATACTATAACATTCCCCCTGATGAACACCCAGAGCGCTTTTCAAATTGTCAAATTTTATCAGAAATTTATATAAGTTAGCCTGGAAGGCTGCATAGTACGTAACCCCACCCGTACGGGCTAGTACTGTTAGTGACTACTATTCATATCGCCCTACTAGGCCACAAAATTGGCCACTCATATCGCCCTACTAGGCCGCAAAATTGACTCGGAAGATTTACAACCGCTGGACTTGGCTCTTCCATCAGAGTCACACCCTCTGAAATGATATCCCGCCTCTGGATATCTTTCAGAGTCTTCGATATCCCACCTCTGGACATTATGCTTCCGGAGGCGGCGCCTCTCATGCAATAACTACTGCAATAGGTTTAAGCTCAGATCAGACTACGGCCCAGCCGACTTTTTTGCTCAGATATTTTCAGATATTTAAATTAGACCCACGGGGTACCTAAACCCACTTTCTGAAGGCCTCACAGCTTTTTTTGCTCACACGTTTAGCCCTTGAGCTGCCTGCGGATGTTTTTGGTTTTTTGATTTTTTTGTTGTCAACTGGGCTCGTTCGATATAAAAACTTAAATCACTTGATTCTTCATTCTGAATCTGTCTAGATTTGGTGCTCGCTCCAACTGGGGGCATAGCTGTAAAAGATTACTCATTAGAATCGATTCGCTCCGACTGGAGACGCTGTAGGATATCCTTCTGATTCATTTGAACCGCTCCAACTGGAAGCGTGCCTGCAAATTTTCGTCATTTGAATTGCTCCAACTGGGAGCGTAGCTATACAATATTGAATCGCTCCAACTGGAGGAGAAGTTGCCTCACGCTCATGAGTCATTTCCGTTGTCTCGCTGAGTCTTATTGGAGGCACATCGCTTCGATAATGATCAACACTACCACATAATATTTCGTCTACATCACTATTCACAGAGTATTTCGTCTATTCACATAATATTCGGTCTCTATTAACATCATACCTCGTCTATTCACATAATATTCGGTCTCCAGCACTATTAACATCATACTTCGTCTATTCACATAATATTCGGTCTCCGGCACTATTAACATCAATACTTCATCTATTCACATAATTTTTCGTCAACTATCCACATAATTTTTCGTCTGCTGAGATCACTACTCACATAATAATCAACCTCGTCACTATGGGGAAATCAGTATCGACCATCACATGATTGCGAGCTCATGAGTCTGACACTGCGAGCTCCTGCGTCACGATTGTGACGATGTCACGATTATGACGATATCACGACTCACAAGGCATCAAATTGACTCTAAATGGCAGTCTTGTCATTGTGACGCTGTCATTGTGACGATATCACGACTCGGTGAGTCGGACTCACACGGCAGTGAAAGTCACTGCAGTGTGTGAATCCAAGTGGCTGTCTGAGTCTTGTCATTCATTATGACGGAATCGGCACAGTTGAGCCCACCAATAATGTGGCAGCTCCTCTATCAAGAGTCAATAGTGTGATGATGAATCCCCTTGGTTGTCAGTTGCCGAGTGATGATGAATCCCCTTGGTTGTCAGTTGACGAGTGATCATGAATCCAGTTGGTTGTCAGTTGACGAGTGATCATGAATCCCCTTGGTTGTCAGTTGACGAGTGATGATGAATCCCCTTGGTTGTCAGTTGACGAGTCGTGACTCGTTTGTTGGAAAGACTGAAAAGCAAAGAAAATTTGTAAACTCATTGTAAGAGACTTGTAGAGACTGTTGGAACTAATCGTGAGAAACGTTTACGATTTGCCATTGATTGAGATGGTAGAAAAGTTTGAGACTTTCGAAATTATTTGTAAGAAACGTTTACGATTTGAAATCGGTTGAGATGGTAGAAAAGTTTGAGACTTTCGAAACTAGTTGTAAGAAACGTCTACGATTTGGAATCGGTAGAGACTGTGGAAACATTTTTGAAAAGAAGAAAAACACTGCCCCCCCCGGGCAAACTTCTTGTCTGTGATTTTACGTCTCTCCTCTCGTCTGTGATTTGACATTTCTTCTCTCGTCTGTGATTTGACATTTCTTCTCTCGTCTGTGATTTGACATTTCTCCTTTCGTCTGTAGTTTGACGTCTCTTCTCTCGTCTGTGATCTCGATTGCTTCTCGTGTCTGGCACTGTCATTTGAAGTTGGTTTTGCGATTTCAAATTAGGTGTAAGAAAATTACTAAAAGTAAAAGACTGCTCTCACACCCCTGGCAGCTCCCGTTTGACATTTTGAATTCCTGATAGGAATCCAAGTTCAATTGTTGAATTCAGTTCAGTTCAATTCAATTGTTGAAAAAGAAATAGAAACAAAGCTGGCTTTTACATTTTTGAAGGTATAGAAGAAGCATAGCTTTTCGCTCTCAATCCGTGGCTTTTTATTTGAGTTTGCTCTCTTGTTTCTTCTGTAGGTCATCTCTTTTTGTGTTTTGTTCTTCAGTGTATCTGCCTCCTCTCTCGTTCTTCAGATTGTCTGCCTCCTCTCTTGTTCTTCAGATCAGCCCTTCGTATGAGTACTCGTGGAATTTGGGGCTGAGGTCTACCGCCTTGTTCCATTGGGCTAGTTTGATCAGTTCATCTTTGAAGGCACCCACTTCCTGTTCAAGTTGTGAATACTGCTGACGATTTTTGAAGACGATCTCCACCATAAATCTGAGCGGCCCGAGCCTTTCACTGTTGGGCAATCCTTGCGCCACTGCGCCCACTGACTTGACTAAAAAGTCAGCCTTAGACGCCAGAGCGTCCTGTGCTTGTAAGCTGAGAGCAAGCATGTTGTCCTTGGCCCACCAACGGGTGTCGCTTCTTGACCAGGTCCATTCGCTCGTCTGCAAATAATTTTTCTTCCAGAGCGCGGCGACGAGGTATTGGTCGCACACTATTGGTTTGCTTTTTGAACAATAGCCATTGGAGCCACGTTGTTTGGTCTCTTCGGTCAATTGCTGTACGTAGTCTTCCTCGACGCTCTCTCCTCTTACAAGATCTGTCATGGCTTGCTTCACTTCGTCTTCTGTGAGAGGACTCACGGACTGTTTTGCAAGAAAACCAGACTTGGCGCTCGATCCGTTTGATTCCTTGTTTTTCTTTAACAGCTTCCAGGTCAACGGTATAACAACGGCAAGAGTGACGAGAATGAGACAAACAACAAGGATTGCGATTTTTTTGCAGGCGGCCCTATGCTGTTTCTCATCGCTTACATTGATCTCCTGCTCGACATGATTGTCAACAGTATGAGTCTGGTTGTCAACTTCGAGGATATGAGTCTGGCCACCGTCCATGTGGCTGCTGGTATCAATGGAGGAGTCATTCTTCATCTGCGACACGACGACTGTTGACATTTTGAGAATGTATTTGAAAACTTTGAATGGAACCAAAGGTTTGGAAATTAGAATCCGCTTGCTAAGCCTAGAGAAACGGACGGAATCTAGAAAAGCTGAACTCTGAATTTACAACGCACTCTGAGAAAGACACAGGTTGGAGCTCAATGATAGTCAATTATTATTACTTTGAGTCAGAATTTACAACGGACAGAGAGGAATCAATTTAAATTGTGCGAGAAATCAGTTTGGAGCTGCTGCTGTGTGAATTTGGAGAGAATCTGTTAATGAGTCAACGTTTGGGGGAACTTGACAGAATCATGAAAATGCAACTTAAATCCTGAAGCTTCATATTGTAAAAACAGAAACACCTTGCCGACATGACGTCTATTCTTGATATGAAATTGGAAAGCACCTTGCTCACATGACACCTATTCTCGATATCAAAAACAGAAACACCTTGCTGACATGACGTCCGTTCTTGATATGAACAACAGAAACACCTTGCTGACATGACGTCACTTCTTGATATGAAAAGCAGACACTTCTTGAGTCTTGACATGAACTGTATCAAGGATGCCCAAAAATTTTGCATACAAACTCAAATTGAAAAAGGAATCACATCGACTTACGTTTTTCATTCGAAAAGGGAAAAAATGGAACCGATCACGTTTACACACGATCTGGCTTCTCGCAAAAAAATCAAATCGCCAAAAATTGTTTCCCCCACCGAAATGATGAGTCCACAAATGAATCGAGACTGGCAAAGGATTACGCATACAAACTAAAATCCAAAAAGAAAACGCCTACGCTGTGACACTCGCAAAAAAAAGAATCGAACCGACCGCGTTCACACACGATCTGACTTCTTTCAAAAAAAATCAAATCGCCAAAAATTATTTCCCCCACTGAAATGATGAGGCCACAAATGAATCGAGGATACCCAAAAATTTCGCATACAAACTAAAATCGAAAAAGAAAAGCTTAAACACCTGTACTGTACTACTCGAAAAAAAAAAAAAAAATCAAAGTCGTTGGCACGCATTGTCTGACTGCTTTCAAAAAAAAATCAAATCGCCAAAAATTATTTCCCCCCCTGAAATGGTGAATCCACAAATGAATCGAGACTGCTAAAGGAGTTCGGCTACAAACGAGAACCGAAAAAGCAAACGCCTGCGCTGTAATACTCGAAAAAAATAATCGAACCGATCACGTTTACACGGGGCCTGGCTTCTTCCAAAAAAATCCAATCGCCAAAAACTGTTTCCCCCCTTGAAAATGATACGCCGCTGAATGAATCGGGACACGCAAAAAATGTCGCGTCCGCAGCCATAACGATAGAATTCCCGTCGAAATATCAGCGAAATAAGATAAATGAAATTGATCCCACACACAATGACGCAATGGAATGGAAAAAAAAGAAAAGAAACAGATATCGACCGACATCGAGAAAAGAACTGCGCGAACAGATATCATAACCCTTCGAAAATTGAAGCAGGCTTACTTTTCTCCTGATGCTTACTTTTCTCCCTTACTTCAGTGTTGTAATTTTACTCTGAAACTACTCTGATACTCAGACCAAACTCCCTTGGTCAGACCTTGGGCGGAGTCTTGATAGAGTCGACTTGATAGAATCGACTGGGATGCTCTCTACACTGGAATACTCTCTACGGTAGAATACTCTCTCCGAATCAAGATTGATTAAAGCTGGTCATTCTTGTCTATACTTTTCAAGCTTTCTTTGCTGTAAATCTGCATCGCTGAGCCCTTCCCTGAGCCTCTTGCTTAGTGCAAACATTGCCGGATCATTGCTAGGCTGTTGCTTGTGTGTGCCCCTTAGTAAGGGCCTTACTTACGCTTCTTGTGAGTAAATACATCCGTTGCTCTTGAGACTAGTCTATGGGCCGCTTCTGACCGTCGAGCCAGACTGTCACTGAATCTTGCAGTCGACTCTCACTTAGAGCCGAGAACCAACCTCAAGATTATTATTCTGATCGTTGAGTCAGTCAGAGACGAGAACCAACCTATAACAATTCTGATCGTGAAATCAGACGTCTAGACTGGAGTCAGAGTCTGGACAAGCGGTCACAATCACTCAGAGCCACGAACCGCTGTTGATGTCGATAGCAACTATCGACTTCAACATCGGTATGATCAATCTAGGACAAAAAAGAGTCAACTATCGATGACTCTTTAAGTTTGGGGATTTCCGCAAATAAAAAGCGGCTTTCTTTTCCAGTTAATTTCTGTATGTACTGTGGCGACTTGGACTCCGCAAAAACACACCATGCGGGGAAAACTTCCCCCGGTGCCGGTCCGTATCGCAGTTTGCTTAGCCAGGAGACTCTCTGGGCTAAGCTTTCCGCCAATAAGAAGCTGCCTCCTTTTCTTTTCTGTATGTACTGTGGCGACTTGGACTCCGTAAAAACACACTCTGCGGGCAAAACTTCCCCCAGTGCCGGTCCGTATCGCAGTTTGCTTAGCCGGATGACTCTCTGAGGCTTTTCGCCAAACAGAAGCGGCTTCAGCTTGCTGCTCTTTTTCGTCTGTGCTGGGGCGACTTGGACTCCGTAAAAACACACTATGCGGAGAAAACTTTCTCCAGTGCCGGTCCGTATCGCAGTTTGCTTAGCCGGATGACTCTCTGAGGCTTTTCGCCAAACAGAAGCGGCTTCAGCTTGCTGCTCTTTTTCGTCTGTGCTGGGGCGACTTGGACTCCGTAAAAACACACTATGCGGAGAAAACTTTCTCCAGTGCCGGTCCGTATCGCAGTTTGCTTAGCCGGATGACTCTCTGAGGCTTTTCGCCAAACAGAAGCGGCTTCAGCTTGCTGCTCTTTTTCGTCTGTGCTGTGGCGACTTGGACTCCGTAAAAACACACTCTGCGGAGACAACTTCCCCCAGTGCCGGCCCGTATCGCGGTTTGCTTATTATAGCCGGATGACTCGTCGAGGCTTTCCGCAAATAAAAAGCGGCTCGCGTTTCTTTTCTGTATGTACTGTGGCGACTTGGACTCCGTACAAACACACTATGCGGAGAAAACTTCCTCCAATGCCGGCCCGTATCGCAGTTTGCTTAGCCGGGTGACTCTCTGAGGCTTTTCGCCAAACAGAAGCGGCTTCAGCTTGCTGCTCTTTTTCGTATGTGCTGTGGCGACTTGGACTCCGTAAAAACACACTCTGCGGAGAAAACTCCCCCCAGTGCCGGCCCGTATCGCAATTTGATTAGTCATCTGCTTCGTCTTCGCCGGTGGTAGATCGTGGCGGTTTGTTTTCCTTTTCTGTGTATTCCTCCTTCTCACTCGAGTGACTTCTTTTTCTACTTGCCCGCGTCTTCATTCTAATGAGATCCTCATTCCACTTTCATACACCCCATCGGAAACTTTTGCTCGCTTTTTTTACGTTCACCTCAGAAACGCACTATCTACTTTCGCCTGATCTTCTTCTTCTTCTGTTCTTTCACCTCCTCAGAAAAGAACTTCATATCTACTTTCGCCTGATCTTCTGTTCTTTCACCTCTGAAACGCATTCAGTGACTTTTTTTATTCATACTAGTTTTCTCTTGGTTCTTCTAAATTCTAGTAGTTTTCTCTTCGTTGTTTTTGTTCTCTTTTTCTTTTGTTTCCCTCCTCATTTACCTCCAAAATCCTGCCACTCCATTCATGCTCTTCCTCCGTTTTCTTTTGTTTTTTTTTTTTTTAATCTACCTCCGAAATCTTCCCATTCCCTTGATGTTCTTCCTTCAAAAGCCAGTGGAGATCCGTCTCTCCCACGCTGGCACCTTGTCTGAGTATTTTCAATTCCTTCGCATAGAGCACTTCAGTCGCCTTTTTTTCCGTTTTTATTCTCTTGTCGAACAGAGATTCGGCCAGTTTTTTTCTTTCTTCGATTTTAGCAGTTTTTTTCGTCCCATAGAGTTCGCGGCGCCACTTCTTGTCCTCAGCGAGCAGCTGTCTCAACAGCTTGTCGCTGGAGTTCAGTGAAGAACCAGAGCCATTGAGTTCATTGAGCCTGGAAGTCTTGAGTTGCTCGAGCTTGGGAAACATCTTCGCCTCATAGTGCTGAAGGTATTTGGCTGCCTTTTTTTTCCAGACCGGCGAAATCTCTTTTTTTGCATCTTTTTTTGCATTTTTTTTTGGAGGCTGATACTTCGCCACCTTCACGAAAAAATCAATGTCGGCCCTCTGCATCTCCTTGACAATCTTTTCCAAATCCATTCGGGCACTTTCCTGTGTGAGTAAGATTTGTCTCAAATGCTCTTCTTCCCGTTTATCGAAGTCCAGTTTTGAATACTTTGCCTTTTCTCCCAACCTCCCAATCTCGCGAAGATAATACTTCAATTCTTTTCTCACTTCTTTCAATGACCAACATTTCGAGTTTTCTTCACCCCATGTTGATATTTTTAGCAGATTTTTTGAGAGTTCCACTCCTGTTTGTTGAACATTGAAACTGACGGCCCAAAGATGCTGAAAGATGTCGCCAAGGAATGGCGTGTTCAGTTTTTTTGCGTCTTCTTCTTGTTTAGTTAGGGTTTTTCCAAATGGGATAACTCTCCTGACGTTCTCTCTCTTTCGTTCGTCGAGAGCCTGTGATATTTTATGATATGCCTTTTTATTGCTGTAAACTGGTCTGTCTCCTCCCTCCGAATATTGCTGCTTGGGCTGACTGATTTGAAAAAGTCGAAGCAATTGTAGAGAGTCCTGTTCTGAAACTTCTAAAAACTTTTCCCGTTGGTATTTTTTATCAGTACAACGTGCCCTCTGGGCATTTTCTTTCTCCCGCAATGCTTCATTTTCTTTCTCCCGCGATTCTTCATGTGCTGCTTCTGCTGCTGCTGCTGCTTCTTCCGCAATTACTTTATTCTTATTCTTAGTCTTGTCTGCGTCGGTTTCAATCTTCTGCCTCCTATTGTTTCTGTTTCGTGCGACGCCTTGTATCTTTCTTGCGGCGGCCTCTTCTCTTTTTTGGTCTGCTTCAGTCTTTCTCTGTATCTTTTCCGTTTCAGCTAGCTTTCTGTGGTTGTCTTTCCCATGTCCTTTCCCATATCCTGTCGCGTGTTGGACAGGGATTCCTTTCACGTGTCCCTTTGCCTTTCTTATTGCTGATACTTGCACGAGACCGCACGTCAGGAGAACGACCATGCGAGAAGCTGGCTGGGGCATTTTTTGAGTTTGTTGAATGAATTTTGACGACTCTGAGTTTCAACTGAAGTTTCAAACTGTTACTCTGACAACGTATAATATTGGATTCGAAGTTTTGGACTCGAAATTTTGGATTCGAAGTTTAACGCTCAGATACGGTGAAACTTTTGGTACAAGACTGTTGGAACCAGATTGAAGCAGCAGCTTACTCACGAGTCACTCTGAATAAAGGGAGTCGACTTTTTAGGTCTTGGCTTTGATCGTTTTGATCTCACCGCTTTTTGATCGGATAAAATCTAGATCGGATAAAATCTTGAAAGTATTTCTTTGAAAAAGTTAAAAACAGGAACGATAGTACGCAAATAGATATCAACAGCTATGACAATAGCAATCAGATCCACTTGGGAAATCAGATCCACTTGGGAGGTCAGTTGGAAAGTTGTGAGTAAAATACTTCAGTTGGAAAGTTGTGAATATAATATTTCAGTTGGAAAGTTGTGAATATAATATTTCAGTTGGAAAATTGTGGATAAACGTTGGCAGTCTAAATATTCAGTTGGAAACTTAAGTATCGGAATTGGATTCACGAAGCTGTGTCTCGGAATTGGATTCACGAAGAGCAAACTGTGTCTCGGAATTGGATTCACGAAGTGTGTGGATTCACGAAGAGCCTGCGAAAAAGTTGAAAAGTTGGAATTAAATTTATCTCAATTTGTTGGATGAAATAGGATACTTCAAATAGCGTGCCGGTATTCTTGTGAGATGTCATAGACAAACGATCTTGTGAGATTTCTTTTTTTGATTCCTGACGCATACTATAAATTCTGTCTCTCAGATCGGCCACTTAGCTCTCACTCTCAGCTCTGCCTCTCAGCTCTGCCTCTCGGCTCTTCACTGCCTCTCAGCTCCGACTCTTGAAGAACGACCATCTTGGGAAAATTACTTGAACATACTGACAATTGAACTCCATCTTGGAGCTCCTACAGGCTGTTTTAATACTGAGTCTGACACAAGTGGTCAGACATTAATTTTCCCAATGAATCATGATCAGAATCTGGATAGTTGGAAATTTAGCTCAGTGACTCTCTCCGTCTCTCCCCGTAAATTCAGTGACTCTCCCCGTCTCTGGATTAGACTTGAGACTGAGTGTCTGGCTTCTCGAGACGTCAAGACTTTGTGAAATCCCGCCTCTGCATGGGATAATTGAGTCTCAGACTGCAGACTGTGTGGGATCCTTGAGTCTCAGACTGCAGACTGTATGGGATTCTTCAGTCTCAGACTGCAGACGAAAAGGCCGACATCCCCCACCCTGAGCAGTGTTCGAGTCAGAATCTATAGTACTGTTCAGCATTCCCGTTACGGTTCTGAATAGTTTTTCAGTCGGAGAACATAGATTGGCACTGTTCCTCTCATCCTAGTGGTCCCATCCGCTGTGCCTGACTCAGACCCAGCCGCTGTGCCTGATCCCTCTGCCTGTGCCTGACCCATCCGCTGTGCCTGACCCATCTGCCTGTGCCTGACCCATCCGCTCTGCCTGACCCATCCGCTGTGCCTGACGGACTCCGCCTCTGCCCATCCGCTCTGCCATGAATTGACAGCCCCCCCGTGGCCGCCAATATTTTTATCCAGGAGACTCAGAGTCAACTTAAGCTTAGCACTTAGTCCTATAGAGCACGCATTGCATGACGTGGCAGTATCGTTATACTCAGTCTCCTCTGAGTCGAAAGACTTAGTCTTTCAAGACTTCAAACACTGCACACGGCTCGATAGATTATTGATACCTACCTCGACCAATTTTCGCCATTTTCGACATTTTGGCTATAGGAATTTTCGCCATTTTGGCTATAGCAATTTTCGACATTTTCGCCATTTTGGCAATTTTACAACAACAATTTTCGACAAACAATTTTCGACGATGATTTTAAGTAGTTTTTGACTGTCCTTATCTGAGATTCTGAGTCAGAAAAAATTTCGTGTGCAATGTGCAAGTGACTACTTAAATCTTTCGGCCTTGATGACCGATACTTAAATCTTTCTTCCCAACCTTGTTGACCGATAATAGACCCTCCACGGGATAGTACATAGACCCTCTTTTTGAAGGCCTCGCTCCGCGGGTCTGAAGGTTTTTTAGCACTTAGAACCTCCGCTGGTCGATTTCGTTTGAGAGCAGATCTCGTCTGTGAGCAGATCTCGTTTGTGAGAAGGTTGCTACCTCGTTTGTGAGCAGATCTCGTTTGTGAGCAGATCTCGTCTGTGAGCAGATCCTCGTTTGTGAGCAAGTTGCTAGCAGCTGTCTCATTATTATCCATCCGATTGCATCCATCCGTGTTTGAACTTTTCTTCACAGTCCATCCGTGTTTGAACTTTTCTTCACAGTCCATCCGTGTTCGAACTTTTCTTCACAGTCCTTCCGTGGTTGAACTTTTCTTCACAGTCCTTCCGTGGTTGAACTTTTCTTCACAGTCCTTCCGTGTTCGTTTCCTTCACTGTCCCTCTGTGTTCGTTTCCTTCACAGTCCCTCCGTGTTCGTTTCCTTTCGTGTTTGTTTCCTTCGCAGTCCCTTTGTGCTGGTTTCGTTCCGTGTTTGTTTCCTTCACAGTTGGTTTCGTTCTGTGCTTGCTTCTCTCCCTTGTTTCTTCAATTGTAGCCGCGCATTAGAAGGCGCAAACGGCATTGTCAATGTCATTTGGATTTGAAGAAAACACCACGAAGGGTTGTCGTCACCGTCATTCTCAATTACCAGTAACCATTCTTGATGACATTAAACATGGCACAAGAGGGACATAGCAGGGACGTGGAGCCGAAGACACAATAGGGACGTAGATATAGCAGGGAGCCGAAGACACAGTGCCGAGGACATGGAGCTGAAGACACGGAGCTGAAGAAATTGTTTTGGATGAAGTATATTTCTTGTTGCATGGCCGTCCGTCTCACGGGTCTGGATGCTAGAATTTCTGCTGAAATTTTGAGCACATTTCCGCTGCCACTTTGTTGACGAAGATCTGTAGATAGTACGATACCGGCGACCCACCATTGCCACATCCCATTTGTCATCGTTGAATTAGAAGTGTTCCGTTGGTCATCGTTCAACTAAAATATCCCGTTTTGTGTAATCGTTGAATTAGAAGCATCACGTTTGTCATCGTGTGACGTAGTAGTTCTCTCATGTTGTAGTAGTTCTGTCATCGTACAGCAGTTGGCATCGCATAGTCCTTTTGTCAATTACACGGATATATTGTGAGGCTCGTGTAGCTGTACATTTCGGTGAGAAAATCTGTACCAGTTGAATCTGTACCAGTACTGTTGAATAGTAATTTGAAGCTTAGCTATCCACTTCGTTGGATAGCTTCAGTCTTCGTTAGATTGATTCAGTTTTCGTGACTCGTAGAAATCGTTTCGAATAGAAAGAAGGTATACTGTTTGTATTCGTTTCAGGACTAGAGAAAGAGAGAGAAGGAAAGAGTCTGTAGATGTTTCAGAATCAGTGAGTCAGAAACAGAGTTGGACTTTGCCACGTCGAAGGACACGTGTCCCACCCCGAAAGACGTGCGTTCTTGATGATCCGATTTAGATTCCGCAGTATTATGATGATCCGACTTCATAACTCGCCTGGTGTCAGGGATTAATTAGTGAAGAAACAGCCTGGGCGTTTCGGCATCAGAGTCACTAGCGTCAGAATCATTGCGGTTTGTGGCTGCAGTTTCCTTCTCGTATCATCAGTTACCTTCTCATATTTTCCTTCTCATAGCAGCAGCTCCCTTCTCGCATTTGCCTTCTCATCTCATCAGTTACCTTCTCGCATTTGCCTTCTCATCTCATCAGTTACCTTCTCGCATTTGCCTTCTCATAGCAGTAGCTCCCTTTTCGTATTTTCCTTCTCATAGCAGCAGCTCCCTTCTCGCAATTGCCTTCTCCTATTTGCATTATTTCTCATCTCATCAGTTACCTTCTCATGTTTGCCTTCTCGCATCAGATTCAGCAGTTGTCGAGTCGCCACGATCATTTATTGCTCAGAACGCGCCAAGCTCAGAATAAATGCCAATGACGTCATTTATTCTGGATAAAGTGGCGTCATATTCTGGATAAAGTGGCGTCGTGTTCTGGATATAGTGGCGTCACATTCTGGATCATCATGACTAACACCTGCCTGTCAGATAGTGCTTGAGCCAGTCCATCACTGAGTTAGTCAGAGCTACACTCAATGAGTGTATCTCATGCACTTGAAGCGAGAGCTTCACCATGCAGGACTTCACACTGCAGTGTAAAAAACAGTCCTAAGATTTCCTTTTGGAAATCTTCAAGACTCAAGTGCCCTCCTTCCAGAGCACTGCAGTCTCTCCTCAGGAGCAGTATCTCCTCAAGAGCAGTATCTCCTCAATAGCTATGTAGACTTCCGATGAAACTATTATCCAAGCCTGCTGATAAACTCGAAAACCTCCGAAAGCCCAAATTTCGAGTGCTCTTTCACGACATTTTTTTTCTCGTCAAGGATCAGCAAGGCTATCTTGGACTTGTCGTTGTGAGGAGGATTCTCCAGCTTCTTGAAATTTTTTTTCACGTAATCTCTGATTTCCTCAAGATTCTCGATTGTCTGAAGACTTTTTTTCTCTTTCTCGATCTTCTCGGATTTATCTGCTGGCTCCTTGATATCCTTCGTGACGTAGCCTCTGATTTCCTCAAGATTCTCGATTGTCTGAAGACTTTTTTTCTCGTTCTCGATCTTCTCGGATTTATTTTCAGCAGTTGTTGTGCGCGTTTCCTCAGCAGATTTAATTTTGGATTCATTTTCTGTGACTGTCTGAAACTGCTTGGCGACCTCTTTTGTGTGCACAGATATGAACTCGCTAATCTTATCATCTGATCCTGTTCCGAAGACTCTTTTGTTCAAGCCGTTCCATTTCACCCGCAGCCGCAAATCCCTTACCATGTCTGCGCAAATATCATAATCAGGAGCCTTCATGTTCGTCCCCGTTTGATCTGGACACAAAAACAGACAGGTAAAGTTTCTACCCGTCAAATTGTTGTTGAATGTGACGCCCTGCTGCATCCAAGGGTTATTGGCAAGATTCCCTCGCGGGATGGTCTTTTGTGGTACACTTGGAACGGACTTAGTAGTCGTTTTTGTTGACACAATATCCAGACGAGTATTCTGAGTAGTATCGGTCGGATTCGCCTTGGTCGGATTATCATTCACTTTATCCACTGGATTGCCCTCAGGGCACTTCATCCATTTAGTGACTTTGCCGTCCTCGGATTTGAATTGGCATCGCATACCAGTGGCTGGACTGTATTGCCGTTTCCCAGTCGGAGTCCATTTCATTGCCGCCTCCGTGGGCTGTTTGGCGATTTTGACCCCATCCCCAATCAAGGGGCATGAGAGAAAGAAGACCATAGAACTGTTACTGAGGATCGACATCTTGGAACTGTTACTGAGGATCGACATCTTGGCGACGTGTTGTCGGTTAGCTGCGAGGATGACTTGCGATTTCTCGTCTTATTGGTTGAACTGTGACGTCTTATTGGATAACTCAGCTTTGACTTGTCGTCTTATCAGTTGTGACGATCAGTTCTGACCTAATATCGTCGAGAAAGTCTAGATGTACTCACTGCAGTGGGAGCAGTTGTGAGTCTTATCTGCAGCCCTCTTGTGAGTTGTGGTGAGGATCTGGCTTCTGGGACTAATTAGAATTTCAATTGAGATGAAATTGAAAGAAAATTGAAAGGGGAAAACGAAAGCTAGAAGCTGAAATCTGTCCTGGTATTGAAATTGGAGAGAAAAAATTAAAATTGGAGAGAAAGTGTTTTCTTCAAAGTGCCTCTGACAGGGCATTTCAGTTCTTGCATTGCCTCTGACAGAGCATTTCAGTTCTTGCATTGCCTCTGACAGGGCATTTTAGTTCTTGCGTTGCCTCTGACAGGGCATTTCAGTTCTTGCACTGCCTCTGACTGGGCGTTTTAGTTCTTGTATTGCCTCTGACAGAGCATTTAAGTTGTCAACTCTGACAATCTTTTCGTGACAAAAAAAACATCCTGAGAAATAATATTCACACCGGAGAACATCACAGAGAAGTTTGACACTCATATACCCCACACAGGGCAGACCAAATTTCATTTAGTTGAGAGATCAGAAGTACCCCACTGGGACGCAAAATTGTGTAGCCAACAGCTAGCTACACAGTCTCAATGACTTTTGGGAGTCCCACCTTTTGGCCCTGGAGTCCCACCTTTTGACTTTCCAACATTTCATTATCGCTGAGTCTGACGGCCACGCCTGACTCCGCAGACGGGCTCATCGATTCTCTGGCGAGCACACTTGAATGGAGCACGCTTTCGATCCAGCTGACGTTTTTGATTTTTTTCAGATATTAGACCCACGGGGTACCTAAGCCCTCTTTTTGAAGGCCGCAGTGCTTTTTTTGTTCACACTCTCAATGCGCACTGAGATGCGCATCGATTGCGGACGTTTTTGGTTTTTTGATTTTTTTTTGTCAACTGGTTGCGGACGTTTTTGGTTTTTTGATTTTTTTTTTTTTTGTCAACTGGTATCGAAATTCGAATCAAAATTAAATCAATATGGATACGTGAATTGCTAAAGAAAATCGCTTGAAAAGTTATATAAAGAGACTCGGGGCCTCGATATTTGAATTCAAATTGCTATAGAAATTTGTTTGAAAATATAAAGAGACTCGGGGCATGGATACGTGAATTGCTATAGAAAATCGCTTGAAAATATAAAGAGACTCGGGGCATCGATATTCGAATTGCTAGTGTTTCCTTTTGAATTCAGAAGAGAATTCGGAAGAGTCACAGACAGAAAAAACAAAGATCTGGCCTCACCCCTCTGGCAGATCCTGTGTGAATTAGGAAAGAACTTAAAATCAATTTTGTAAATCGAGGAAAAATGACAGTCATACACTGAAGTCTAGACAGAAGAGGTCTGCTCTGAGTCACCCCTCAGAGGAGCGCTCTGGCAGATTCTTTGTGTCATTGACATTCAGTCTGACTTTGTTGGATCAGATTCAAATGAATGACGCAGAAAATCTATGCTGGCTCGTGTAAACCAATTCAATTTTGTGAAGAGATTCAAATTGGCATAGAAGGAAATGCTATTTCAAAGGGGCATAGCAGATCGAATGTTGAATTGTCCGTGTCTGTTTCTTTGTTGTCTAGGATCCCCAAGAAGTTGTCTATCCTTGTGGAGAGACAATGAATCCTTTTTAGGAAAGTTTTAGGAAAATCACAAGACTGAGTGAAGAGATTTTTCCACTCAACCATCCCGATAAAAGAAAAACTGGCACTCTCTTGACAGTCCGAAAGGTAAGACTCTCAGAATGACAGTCTTTTCTTTCGAGACGGTGATGATCCTGATAGGAAAAAGGAGATCCAATTTGGCATATCAATACTGTATCAAGATGAGGCGGCGATGATCCAACTTTGCATATCGATTCTGTATCGCTTTCATTCTGTATATCACTTTCTCCTCTGGTTATTAGCTTCACCATACCAAGACTTCTCAATCTTGATGTTGATACTGTCTGGCCTTCAGAGTCAGTGTCTCGCCTACTCACTGGCCAAATCCTTAGAACAGGAGGACACAGCTCCAGGTCTGACAATATTATAGCATCGACACCTAAATGCTTTTTTGTATACATTTTGGCGCCGTGCTCTTCTTTGGAAATACCCAGGGATCCGATTCCCTTGTTATTTCCGATCATCATCTATAGAGTCACTCTTTTCGTTTCCTTTGAGTCGTTACTTCTGCATCGGCCCTGCCTCAAACTATGTTGCCAATTCTCAAAAACCTGTTCCTGATATAGTCAAACTTTTCGGAGTGGGACTTGGAGTGAGGCTTCTCCGCAAGTTTTCTGAGTTTTTCCAGATGTGCCAAACAAGCGTCCTCGGAGTCTTCTGATTCTGAATCTTTGATCAGATGGAGCTGGATCGACTCCCCGAGTTTTTTTTGCATTTGAGCAGCAAACGCATCGGAGTCCTTGGAGTCCTCCTCTTGTGGAAAACAGATATACTTCACCCTGAATACGAACTGGAACGGGGTCTGGCTGACACTGTCCTCGGAAGATTTTCCATCGGAAAGCTTCGGGCGGCGCAACTGTCGTGCCACAGCATCAATTGCCTGGGTCAAGGTCTCAAGCTTTTTGCTGTTCTTTGGTTCTGAATCTGCGTCGGTGTTCTGCATTTCTGCGCTCACAGTCATAATGTCCTCCACGCCGACATGGAGACTGAGCAAACCGCCTTCCTCTTTGGCTTGTGTTTCAAGTTCAGATGGAATTAAGATATCGTTTTTTTTCATATGTGACCATACAAATGGCGAGCAGCTTGGTGGTCCGTATATTTTTTCCCAGACCGCGTTGGCGAGGTACTGGTCGCAGAGTACCGCGGAATATGAGCCACAATATTCCTCCTTGTTGGAGCGATCCTTTACGCTGCTGGTTAACTTCTGGATTAGCTTCTCTGTATTTCGAAAGAAGACAAAAAAGAAGCCGGAAAAAGTACTTTTGGAATCTTCCACAAGTTTTCCCATGGCTTGCTTTACTTCATCCTCTGAGAGAGGAAGTTGATCATTTGGCTTCAAATTCAATTCTCCTAGTGCATTTTCTGCCACAGTTTGACATTGCTGCGTCTTTGCCGACATGTATTTTAGACTTGAAGGTAAAAGAGGAGGCTCCGTCTCTGGCGTCTTTTCATCCTGGCCCTGCGGCCTCGGACTCTGGACCTTGGCGACCTGGGCTCCCTTCACAGACAATCCGGCATTATCTGGTTCCGAACCACCTTTAGAATCTGGCATCGGTACTGTCAAAGTTGCTTTTTCCGTTGCGTCTTTTCGGAAGACGGCGTCGTAGACATCCTGATGCTCAGAACACTTCTCCCAATATTTACCAGATCCACGGGCGTCGTCCATGAATTGGCACAGCATACCCTTTTTGTTGCCCGTTGGGACAATCTCGGCCACATTCCCGACCAATGGAAATGAGAGAAAAGAGATAGGACTGAAACGACGGATCGACATCTTTTGTTTTTTGTTGACACTGAGTTAGTGAATGGAGAGAATCAGTTGCGACCTGTCGTCTTGGACTAATCGTCTGTGAAGATCAGTTGTGACTTATCGTTTTTCTATCACTTGAACTGTGAGGACCAATAACTGCGACTTATCGTCTTAGCAGGACCGTGCAGGTAGCCTGGCCCTGTGGGTGACTTATCGTCTTGGTCTAAGACTTCCGGGGATCAATACCCAGTTGCAACTTGTGATGATTTTGATTGAGGCAAATGATTAAATTTAAAATTCAGATGGTAGTTTGAAATGGATTCTAGGCTCTAACACACGACAACGGAGCTGAGTGAGTTTCCTGGTATCTTTGGAAAGAAGTAGAATAATATTTGATCAAGTGAATGAATGGCAATGGAGCTAGTCTTGCGTTGCCTAAGCATGTGGAAAGTTTGTTGCTGTGAGACTGGGCAGCTAATATTCAGATACTTGCGATGCCTCTGACAGGGCGTGTCTATTCTTGCATTGCCTCTGACAGGGCATTTCAGTTCTTGCGATGCCTCTGACAGGGCATTTTAGTTCTTGCGTTGCCTCTGACAGGGGATTTTAGTTCTTGTGATGCCTCTGACAATGCATTTTAGTTCTTGTGATGCCTCTGACAGGGCATTTCAGTTCTTGCGATGCCTCTGACAGGGCATTTCAGTTCTTGCATTGCCTCTGACAGGGCGTTATTCTTGTGAGACATGATTGTCTCTAGGGTCTGCCGAACATTTGGGGAAATTTACAACGAGGTTTAAAGTTAAATTTTGATGCCCCAAATTGGGGCTGACCATTTGCACTGCCCCACCGGGCTGCAGTAGTTGAATGCTCCTGTTACTTTACTCCTGGTCTGAGGTCATCACTATCGAAGGTCATCGGACAGAGCACGCAATTATTATCAGCGTGTCCTCCTTATGACACTATCTCTATCGCCACATATTATCATGACGCTTCTTCTCAGACGTCATTGATTCATGACGCTTCTTCTCAGACGTCATTGATTCAAATTTTGTAGACAACATGACCTTGCTCATGAGTCTCGGGCGATCTATTCGAGATTATTGTGACTCTGACGCTCTTTCTGGTAGACCTGCAACGACTGCCAACGGCATCATCATGCGTAACTCCTCTCGCAAAATATCTTTGGTGACTATTCGGCAGCTATTTGGCCACATTTTAGCTCGCTGCTCACCCGATCAATTTCCGCCACTTTACTAAGAGGCAGGAATAACTTCGACCCAGCTGACGTTTTTGATTTTTTCAGATATTAGACCCACGGGGTACCTAAACCCTCTTTTTGAAGGCCGCAGTGCTTTTTTTGCTCACACGCTCAGTTCACAGATGCGAACCGATTGCGGACGTTTTTGGTTTTTTGATTTTTTTTTGTCAACTGGTATCGAGATTCGATATTTGAATGTCTATAATTGAGGCGTTCGCTTTTGTAGTTCTCATACTTTCAATCAGTTTCGTGTATAATTGGGAATAGTCACAGACAAAATAATTCGGAATAGTCACAGGCAGAATAATTCGGAATAGTCACAGGCAGAATAAAAAGATATCTGCTCTCACACCTCTGGCAGATTCTAGATTTTGTGTCAATTAGTTGCCTTGACTGTAATCGGTAGACCCATTCTTGGAGTCTCGGTAAACTACTCGAAAAGTCACAGACAGAATAAAAAGAGATCCGCTCTCGCCCCATCTAGCAGATTCTTTGTGTCATTCAGTTTTGTTTTGTGACATATAAACTAGGAAAGAAGGTCTGCTCTCGTCCCTCTGGCAGATTCTTTGTGTCATTCAGTTTTGTTTTGTTAGATCAGGAAAGAAATCAGACACAGAAAGACGAGGATTCTGCTCCCACCGCTTTGGCAGCTCC
>Ga0099797_100291_pt1 | contig 33177 bp, 22 predicted proteins | sample Uncmet_Sort48C_1_FD_89871 | JGI IMG/M metagenome (GOLD analysis project Ga0099797, IMG submission 89871) | Marine eukaryotic communities from CALCOFI LINE 67, Pacific Ocean - C012_Sort48C_1 | ecosystem: Environmental > Aquatic > Marine > Oceanic | place: Pacific Ocean: Monterey Bay | collected... | reverse complement strand
CAATATTATTTTTGACCTTGTTGAAGCGTGCAACCATATCAGGAATTTGAAATATGTTACGGTTGGAGTCAAAACATAAGTTATGATGATCATAGCACGAATGACAGCTGCAACAAAGGTTCACTCTACGTGACATTAAAAAATCGTTTCTGTACTCATGAATAGGACATTTTAGTGTACGATAATCGCCTATTCCAGAGTCACTATCACTATGAGTTAATTTATCAAGATGGCCATCTCTAAAAACATGTGCACAATCTGTTCCATCGAAAATGTTGATCAACCACAAAGGCTGATTGTCAACAGATTTCCATTCCGTAGCAAGCTCAATCAATGTGGACTTGCGTAGGTGCGATTGGACAGCGTTTTCATTGCTCGACTGCTGCTGCTGCTACCATTCATGGTCTTCACGATTTTTTTTGTGATGCAATTACTGTAACTGTGTACTAAATTTACTTTGTAATGTATACAATGTTCTTACGATAGATAGTAAAAAAGTGATTTTAAATCAATCTGCCTCGTCGTTTTCGTTCCTTGTCTTTGTAACTTTTTTTACTGCCAAACTTTTGCTTTTTGAGGGTATTCAACACTTAAAGCCTCAAGTTAAGTTAACATAAGTGTTAAAATTAGGTCATAGTCACAAACTGCCCCCAATGCTGTTCCGCTGCTATTATTATTACTAATAATTATTATACACCTTATTATTCTAGCGATTATTATTAATTACATGGATTCTCGAATATAATGAATATATCTTTTTAATATTTAATAAGCACAAACATTTAAACTAAAACCCTTAACTGTTTTTTTGTCTAGTGCTACTCCTATGCTAACATTTTTGTTTTTTTAAGGACGTGGCATTGCATGGGGACTTTTTATATTTGTATTGTGATATATATAATTCCAATAGTGTGTTGTGGTGAACTGGAACCCTAGTTGTAACACTTATGTTAATCCTCCATAACACGATTTGAACCAGAAAAGTAGTAGAGAGGTAAAATTATTATAACTTAATAGATTTTAAATCGTTATATTGTATTGTATTTCTTATTTTTTTTAAATGAAATAATTTGTTAGTTTCTTTTTCTTCAGCATCACGTCGCGACGACGATGGGTACCTAACCATGTTTTCTTGTCGAACATCTTTTTCCATTCTTCGCCTATCCTTCGCTTTTGCTGTGTATGGTTCAAGTTGAGAAACTTGCGGCAGCTGTCTATGTCCTTAGGCAGGTCCAACTTTGCAACCATCTTAGCTGCCGTCTTGTTAGCTTTTGCAATGCTTGCTTGCCCGCTTTTCCGGCAGCTTCAACATCGGTTTTTCCGGCCATTTTTTTTTAAAAATATTCTATTTTCAATGGAATTATTTTATATTTTATTTTTGCATTGACTTCCCACAAGAAACAGACAAGCTGTCTTTTCACTTGGAACAACAATGTACAAGGCATATTCTTCCATTTCAATGTATCGTTCTGTGGCATAGCAAGCTTTTACGTATTCGCTGTATAAAACAAATTGAATAAATGTGATGAATGCTTTTTATCTGTATAGTACCCGCTAGTTTCTTGTTCTAATACGTTTGTTTCTTGACTATCGCTAGTGATTACGTCTTCTGTCGGTATACTGGCCATATATCTCTTCATTAAGTTGATATCTTATATAGTAAAACGCCAATAATATCTTATTTAATTTGTCGATATGTGGTGTGGTTTCGTCATCGTTCGCGTAATTCACTGTTCCAATTTAGAATTTCTAGCAGTTTGAATTTCGTTTGTCTGAAACTGTGGTTGTTCCCTGCTGTTGCATAATCTTTTTCTAAAGTTAGTTTGTTATAAAATGTATCATCTTGAACAACAGTCCATTTTTGTAAGCTATCTTTCAATGTTAATTTTTTTTTCTGCATGGTATTGGTTTTCGTTTGTGTTTTGCTCATTATTATATACATAAATATACTTTTATTTTCTTTATATTCTATTCTTAAATACGGTTTTGATATCTTCGTTTCTCTTTTTGCTTCTTCTAACTCTATTTCCAAATTTTTTCTATCTTCTTTTAATTTTTCGCAATTATTTTGTAACTCCATTAATTTATCTTTACACACTATAATTATGACGCGTATCTTGAAAAGAAAGAATATTTTATGAATAAATATGTAGATAAGCATTATGACGTTAAAAAACTAAAAACAGACCGCATATTTACTTGTTCAATGAAGAATGGCACTAATCCCTAACCCTAACCCTACAGAAAGATGATTATATAGGTAAATTGCTGATGTATAACAGTAAATATACATGTACTTTATATTTTATGTATACATGTTACAATGTTCTCCTTAGGAATGGTCTATGTTTTTATGTATAGGAAAATATTGACACTATAAAAAGGGAAAGAGAGACATGATTTTGATGCCAATACAATGCCAATACATAATGCCATTACATATTTACCATTTTAGAATTAAGGGTACATGTGCACCAAATACAGGGCGAAATGATTTAATGGGAAAGACTATGGGGAGAAATGTCGTTGGAGTTTAGGACAAAATTATGCCATTATAATGCCATATTTTGTACTGTAAAATAATTGACCACCGAAACCACGTGGCGGGCCGATCGATGCCACGTATATACCACCTTAAGATATAATGTATACGCTATAGCTTACGCTTACAACTGGGAGGATGCAGGCATGCACCCGCATTGTACCATAACGAGTGTACAAGACATAAACGGAAAGCTATTTTTTAGTGACATTTTTGGTACATGTATAACTTGAGAATGAAATACACAGTGATATTTCTTTACGCCACTGTGTGTTTGACTCTATTCAGTGGTCAAGTTACGGGATGGGGTTCACTACTCAGCGGTGGCAGTGAGAACAGCGAGAATAATAATGATATCCCTGTTGATAATATTGATACCCCTGTTGATAATATTGATACCCCAGTTGATAATACTGATATCCCTGTAAAGCCAAAAATAACAGACCCTGAACCACCACCACCACCACCACCACCACCACAAATTAATAAACAGCCAATAACACGAAAAAATGCTGTTTCTGAAGATGTGGAACATAACAACAACAAAGAAGAGCAGCCACTAGCGTTGACAATTGTCGAACAAGACCAAGCAAACGATAATGAAATTGTCACAGCTCCAGCCACAAACATTGACGTGGCAACTCCTACTTCTGCCGAGCAACAACAATTAAATTCAAACGAACCACCTATTTTTGAACCGGAAGAAGACTGGAAAGAAATATTACCAGGTCAACATATTCCTGGTGGCCTTGACGTACGTATGAACTTGCAGACTGGTAAAAAATACGCACGTTTAATGAGTGAAACGGCATCGTCGCATTGGTCTAACAAGCGCAATAAGAATGTGCAGCAAAAAGAGGAGCATGAAGGGGAACAGGAAGAAATATTAGTTGCAGATCATACACCAGCGCTTGCAACGACTCGCAACAACAAAACGTCGTCAGATAAGCATCGACGCTTGGATATTAATAATGTAGATGAGGATGATGAAAATTTATCACCATTGGACGCAGAAATGAAATCTGCACAAATGATTGAGCGCGTATTGACTGGGTTGCCGCTACCCCCAAAAGAATTACAAAATGCAAATAAATTGTCGCCAGAAAAATACAAGGAAGTCATGCAACTGCTATGGAAAAAGCGACAGTTGGAATTAAAAGACGCGGAGAAAAAAATACACAATTCCGCAAAAGCAATGCAATCTGGAACCGATGTATTACTAAACATGTCATCTCATGACGATGATAAATTGCAAGTATTGGAAAATATGGAATATGAAGTGCAGCAACTAGACAACGCAATGGATTTTGCAACGATAGGGGGGTTAGCCGCTACAATTAATTTACTTGACCACCAAAATTATAAGATACGAAAATACGCTGCATGGGTTGTTGGCACTGCTGTTAAAAATTATAATAAAGTTCAACAAGAATTTTTAAAATTAGGTGGTATTGATACATTTATACATGTAATTCAGTTGGAGGGAAACGGTTTAGTAATTGCGAATGCGAAGAAACAGTCCATTGATGTTATTGGAAAACAATTGTATGGTCTTGGCGCATCGCTGCGTGGCTCACTTAGTAACTCAAATTACTTCTTTGAACGCAACGGCAGTAAATTATTGTATCATTTATTAAGTATCATAAAAGAAACAGTTACAACAAATGCACCTGGGAATGGCACAGCACTGTCAGCAGAGACGATGGTATTAGAGCGAAAGATGTGTGGAATTCAGAACAAGGTCGTAGCGTTAATTGGAGACACATTACATTTTGCAATCGAAAGAATATCCCATTTTGGCGGGGTTGAGTTGCTTGACGGCACAAATGGTGTTGCAATCGCAAAAGCGTTAACAACATTGGAATGGTGTAAATTGATGGACGATATTAGCGAAAGTGCATGCGATGACGATGTTAGCCGCGAAAAAATATTACGGACACTACAAATTATGTTACAAATTGCAAAACGAAATGGTGCCGTTCGTATGGACAAAAGTGAAACCAGCGGTAATAATGAGAATACACCAAGTAGTTCAAATGGCAAAGATGATTTGTCAAAATGCCTTGATTTAATAGACCAGTCATCCAAATTAAAAAAATCATTGAATATTTGGAAAGCAGAATGGTCAAATGCATTGTTGGAAGATCCAACGGACGAATATGCACGTGAATTAATAGGAATGGTGGATAATGTGTTGGGAGTTGAAAAAAGTGAAGATTGAAAGAATTAAATTTTAACTTTTGGGTAGAGTGTCTGGAAATTGTTTTTGTTTTATAAATTACGAGGCGTTAAATATTTTTAAATACTTGGTACCAAAAGTACATTTTTTGTACAAGTATAAATTATTAAAAGTTAAAAGTTATACTTTCGTAAAAAAATAAATTCTCTCCTCTTTAAAGCTTTAATAAAACTTACAACGTATGAATACGTTTAAGTTACAACACTCATTTATTTTTATTTTTTTAAAAAATAACTTAAACTTACTCGTAACGTACTCGTAAATAAAAATAATTTTTATATATATATATATATCATACATAAATTGTACACTTTGTACCCATATATTAAAATAAATACGGTTTGTGCGTAATGTTCTTATCAATCCTCCTCCACCTCCTCGCTTTTCTTACCATTGCCTGTGTCACGTGCAAATAAATTACGGACGTTGTTTGCTGCTACTGGTAAGTGATTCACAACATCGTTAACCTTTGGTATTGGCAAATTTGTTCTTATATCTGCCACTACATCGTGTGGATTACTAACTTCTGCAAATGCTTTTAAAAACGGTACATCGCTGTTAACATTTCTTTCCGTAAAATCACGATAATGGAATGCAAAATGATGTGCCATTGCAGCAATGAACATTTCAACACATATTAAAAAATCTTGAGATCCTTCTGCAACATCATGTGGTGTGTATGATGAAAATGGGTTTGTTGTACCTTTGATAATTTTAAAATGCACTGCCATACCAATCGCCATTTCTTGCCAAAAACTGAAAAAAACAACAGCTTTCACGCATACAAATTTACCAAATGGTCTATATGGCGCCAGTTCTTTCATGCAAGCATGATAAAATAAGACTAAACAGTACATTGCCCAAATTTGTGAACAATTAACTAAAATTACAACGTATAAATGAAAGTGGGAAAAATCATATGAATTTTCAGAATACAATGTCTCCTTTGTTGTAGGATTGATTATAATGTTTGTTGTAATCAACGTCACAATCGTGCATGCAACTTTTACCACAACGTATTGCAAAACACCACGCTTTACTTTAATTAAAAATTCACCATTCTTAAATGTATTCATCATGTATGAAAAGGGAAACATATGGCGTAAATCATGTTCCGCTTTGCCTAGTATAATATCATTTACTTGGTCCTCCGTGCCTAACAATGCTATTAATAAATAACAAAAGCAATATATTACGTATGCTTCGTACGAATCTCTAAACAATGCCATTGTAAATGACAGGTCTTTAAAACGCAGCGACAGCCAACTTTCGATGGCGTATATTGGTACCATCCACATGATTCGAATCACGTATTTTTGTGTTGTTTTATTTTGAAAGTTATTTAAATGTTGTGCTATATCGTACACTGACAAAGGGACCGCCAGGCATACAAAGACCCCGGCAACAAACCAGCCAATGTTATGAAGACTGTCTTTATACCTCGATTGCCGTAATTCAATGGCTGTCAAAATCGTCGCAATAATCGACAACGAATAAAACGATGTAGTTAGTACACGCGCAACACTCCATTTCACTTGGCATCGACCACAAATGGAAGTGGTACATCGACACCAACGTTTATTTTCTGCGTCTAAAATATCGTTGTCATTGCTGCTGCTATTGTTGCTGTTGAGTGGCGTTAGCGCGTCCGCCATAGTTTCGTTCTCTGCTACTGTTATTGAAAATGATGTTCTTCGCATAATATGCATATACCTCTCCAAAGTGCATATACGCATAAATTATGAATGTGTTGGAGGCTGACGTGGATTCTGGTGTGGTGGAATCAGGAATCAACAAAAGCAACAAAGTTTGTTTATTTATTATTATTATTATTAATAATTATTTTATTATTATTATTTTTGCCCACATCAATAATAACACAGCAACATTAAATAATAATAGCAGCAACATTATTACACTTAAATAGCGATGCAAACAGTCCAAACGTTTATGAAGTTTCATTATACATTCACATTTACTTGATCATCATCACGTTAAGGAACATTTTGTGTTAATATAGTATAGGCAACTTGTAATATACCATAGTATCGTCGGTGTTACAGTCACGCATGTTGTATATACATGGTAGGTATTTGTACTTGTTCGACTATAAAGCGAATTCAAAAATTTAAAAGCCAGTGCTGAAACCTTAAAAAAGTAACTAGTTCGGAGTAATAAATTAAAATACAATTTATATACACTTTGTGATTATTCAACAATTACACACTCATTCAAACATGACTTGACAAAAAAGAAATGAAAATCTCGTCATACAAATTTACACCTTCATGGTTTGGTGCGCGAGGAGTGAATATAAAAACTCAGCTCCAAAAAAATATGATCAATGAGATGGATTTTAGAAGTATTTATTTTTTGGTCTTCCACCAGAGGATACCTGATTTCTATGGTTTTTAATAGAAATGTGCACTAAGAAACATGTGATTTCTATGTTTCTTTATAGGAATGTACTACAATAAGAAGCATGTGATTTCTACAATGGTGTTCATAGAAATGTGCAATAAGAAGCATGTGATTTCTGTGATGGTGTTTATAGAAAACATTCCACTAGGAAGCGTGTGCTTTCTAATGCTGGTTTTTCTAGAAAAGTATAAGTTAGACTACTACCTTTTGATAGGCACCACATTCGTATGATGTATAAGTGAGACTACTACCTTTTGATAGGCACCACATTCGTATGATGTGCAAGTTTTATTAGTGTTTTAGTTTGCAATGTTGGCCGAGTACAAGGTAGAGACTACCATTCGTTGCTAGGACCCGTTTCGGGTACTTGAATGGGTGCTTTCATGGGTGCTTTAATATCAGCCACACAGCAGCGTGTTCTACTCCTTGCTTTGAATAGCATGAACGTACCACCCACGACGTTTTCTATCCCACCATTTATAACAGCAGAATATGGTGACGTTTACGGGACCGGTGTGCGACCATGTTTTGTCCATTATTTGATCCCGGATTTCTCGCCACAGTACTATAGTGTGTTGTGATAAAGTTAGTGAAAAAGGGTACCAAGAAACGACCCTCCATGGACATAGAATCATAACAAATTGTTTTACACAATGTTTGTTTATTATTATTAGTTAAATATAATTGAATATTCATATCCTTTTCTTACTCAGAATCTTTCCATCGCAAGCAACGTCGCGCTCCACTTAGCTCACGCATTCACGACACACATTCATTTATATTGATTATTGTTATCATACATATATAATTATATATACAGACATATATATACCTAAACAAAATAAATCATGTTTCGTTTAATGCAAACTGCTGCAAAAAATAGTGTACGATCAAATGCACGACAAACACAACGTATTGCAAAAAGAAATTTTGGTGGTGATGCTAATGTTACATATGAAGGTGCTGAAGCAGTAGTACGTCAATATTTACCAAAGGATGAGCAAATTGTTGCTGCGTACATTGGACTTATCGCTACAGGCGTTTTATTATTTAAAATGACCGGCAGCAGTAAAGAGGAAGAAGCAGTAACAGTTGTAGCTGGTGATTCTGGCCCAGTTGATATGGTACCTTCCTTGTTTTCTGATAAGTTTGAAGACTTTATTTCACAACCAGGAAACGAAGCTGTTTTCGAAAAATCATGCGATGAATTTGAAGAATGGATCAAAGTTCCAGGCAATGCTGCTAAATACGAAGCACAATTTAGTTAAATGTATAATTATTAGTTTTAGTGTTATTGAAAAAAAAAAAAAGAAAAGAAGATTATATTGAGTCAAGTGGAAGTTGTTATATTTTACACATAATATGTATTTTAAAATTATTAGATTGTTATTTTGTGTGTCTGGACACTGTTGTAGAAGATGCGACTCGTATGTGTATACATACATGCATATAGACACACGTGTTGTATGATATTGGATCAAGTGAACATGTAATTGTTTTGACTTATGAAATTTGAGTATTAATTTTGTATGTGTGCATTTTTAGGAACAATAGGAGGAAAAGTTTCATTTTTACACATATATCATATATTTTTATATGTTTTTACGACGTGTAAAATATTTTTTATATGCAAAATGCCACAAATGATACAAAAGTTATATACAATTTACTGATCACGCATAGGTACACATAGCATATATACACACATACATATATTGAGATAAAAAATAGTTTAACAAAAAGGGAATTTGACATTTTGCTAGAGAGAGAGAGAGAGAAGTATTTTTAACCGTAAATTTAAATTTGTCTTTTTCATTCTTTTTTTTTTTTTTTCTAGAGTTTTTTGGCATTATTTAACTTGAAGAAGTCTAGAAATCTCATATTAACGTGTTACATTTCCAGAATTGGCCCTCCACTGCCATTTATATATATATATACGGGTTACGGGTACTATTGTTTGCAAACACGCAACACGTGTGCGTTGTGCGTATATGTACTCCTATGATTACCAGACATTGTATGCATAATTATTTTAATTTAGTAATGTCACACATTTGAGTTTAATAAAAAAAAATCATAATAATAATAACTTACGCGCACATAATTAATAATTATATTATTATTAAAATACTTAATACTTTTTGCACACGCAATTTTTGTTTATTTCTTCAAAGATATGAAGCACCCACGCTCATTTTATTAAAATGGAAAAACTATATATCTGGCAATGAATAATGCATTCCAACAACATTTTTCATACGTTTTGCACGTGCTTTCCTTAAATCTTTTTGCTTGTACACGCGCGGAATGGACCCAGTATTATGTATACCACGTTTATCTAAAATTGTTCGTCGATTTGTTGGCTTGAAAATATGTTTACGATTTTTAACAGTCGCAATTAAATGTTTCACTTTTTCTGCCTTCGTAGGCTTTTGTTTTTTCTTTGGCGGTTTTGGTATGAATTGTGTTAAACTATCAAAACATTTTTCTTGTAAACTTAATAACACTTCAGCATCCGTCTTTTCATCGTACCATTTTTGTTTTGCTGGTATACTTGGATCACGAAGTAAAATCATTTTAGTTTTTTTTTCTGCGTTACTAGTAGTACTCGTAATAGGCGCAGCAGTGGTAATGTTATTATCAGCACGACTACCAACCAAATTATCAGGTAAGGATATGACTTTACTTTCTTTGTTTGAAATTGATGTTGGTGGCGCTAATCCTGATGACGATGATTGTGAGAGTTGCTCCTCTTTCGCCTTAACCTTCTTCTCATCCGATGGATTCTTTTTATCACCCTGAACCTTCCCACCTAAATCTTCGTCGCGACAGACGACTCCCTGTTTCAAGCCTACAGCACGGTGTGATTTCAATGGAATGTCATCAGACATTAAATTACCATAAACATCTAATGCAATGTTTTTTGCATCTATATAATGTGCTTTGTAGTCCGTATCAATTAAAAACCATGTCCCCGCTGCCCCCCCTTCTTCAATCACTTCATTCAATCGTGCATACATTGCTTTATAGTATTCCCCCGTTTCACTGCGATGTACACCATCAATGTATTTGCTTAATTGCGTATGCCTTCGCCAGATTGGCATTGCTTTATCGCGTGGATTCATTTTCTGTGCTTTAAAAAAATCGCTTAAGGCGATTGTGTCTTTTGTCCCATCGCTTATTTCATCATTTTCCTTCAATAAACCATTCATATATACAATTAAATCGGCGGCAACATCAACTCTTAAAATTGTAACAACTTTATGTACTGTAACAATTTCAAGGCAATCTTCGCATATCCATACATCCCTAACACGCGGCATTATAGTATCAGATGTCTCTTCAATTGTTTTCTCCAATGCTATTACTTTTTTCAACATACGCCTCGATTCAATCGACGGCAAGTTCTCAACACCGTATTGCATTATTGCATCGGCATGTTTAATACCATCGTATATGATTTCATTAGAAAAATCTGTATTATACGTCGTTGGGTCCAATATGTCCCATGGGACTGGTTGGCCAAAGTAACCAATTGGGGTACCAGAAAATGTAAACATGCATGCATATCCGTCACGCGAACACGTGACAATATACATATCAGGCCACGCGTATGACTCAACGACACTTATTCCCGTAATGCCATTCTCATGTGCTATAAAATGGGCCTGTAAGGTACAAAAATCATCTTCCGCGGGTGGAATGCCTAAATGATACACTTTTACAGTACCCATATTATCACCGCTAATTAAATACGTCGAGTTCGAATCAATTGTAGCAAAACTTTGCAACGGAGTGTAATGTAAGTTGCGATTTGGTTCATATTTTGTATACAATGAAGCTGTCTCGCGCACGTTGAAAAACGCTATCGATGCATCCTCGGTGGTAACAATTAAAAGTTTCATACGCTCCGACCATATCACACAGGTAATACCATCCTGGCATTTGTAGTTAAAATGGATAGAGCCTGTTACAAAGTTCCAAATAATTAGTTGCCCTGCAGAACAACCAGTAGCAACAAACGATGGCGAACAGTATGATAAAGACCGTATGTCACCTGTATGATTGTCATGATGATCGTCGTGTGGTATTTTTTTATTATAAAACAAATCATAAGACGATGGGTTTTTAGAAAACGATGAATCATTATCATCTTCGTACCATACATGAACTTGTTTATCCCAACCAGCTGTAAAGGTAACTCGGTTTAAATGTATTCCTTTATGGCCACCCAACACTTCAACGATTAGCGCATTTTCAACTGCAGATATTTCAGTTAGTTTACGTGCACCGTATTTTTTCGATTTGTTTGTATCTTTGATGTTTATTTGGGCGAAGTTGTTCGAATTATCACCATTTTTTCTTTTCATTGTTGTTTTCGGTCTGGGTGATGGTGGCGAGGATGATTTGTTGGGCATTTTGTTTTCGATTTTCTTCTTCTGCTTCTTTTGTTGCTTTGCTGCATTTTTATTATTAGTATTACTTATTGCCAATAGTTCCACTTCTTCCAATGGACTATATTTATGCAACACTTTTAAGCATGTACAATTACTGGTGTTCCATACTGTAAGGGCGTTGCCTTTATGGGTGCCAATTATAACACGGCGATGCCCGTGATCTAATGTAGCGGCAGTAATATCATTTAAGTCAATCATACTTTTTGCCGCTTCTGTAGGATCACTTTCTGTCTCAACCATTCGTATAAATGTACCTGTTTCGACATTCCAAATATTCATAATAGAACTGTGCTGCACCACAGTAACAATTTGACGAAAATTGCAGTTGTATAAAATATGCGACAGTGGGGCTTTATATTCTTTTGTTTGTTCTGCAATTCCACCAATGGATAACGGCCATTGTGCTAAACGTCGCCCGGCAGTTATTAATTGCAGGCGTGGCGAATCATTATCCATAAAAAGTGCATGAACGTGGTTGATACCCTCACCAGGATATAGCGTTTGCAAACAATGCATATGTCTGAGATCCCAGACTTTTACAATTCCGTCAACGTCTAAACTTACAATTTCGTTGGTACTTTGTATGGAGCATAGTGCTTTTACAGATGCATTATGCCCAACAAGACGCGATATATTATCCGGTGAAAATGGATTCCATAATAATATATCACGTTCAACACCACAACTAGCCATTAATTTTGCCCTTTCGTTATATACAAAACCGTTGCACGCTTTTAAATGACCGTTAAAAACCGTGCGTACTCTTTTTAAGCGTTCAATCTCAAACACTTTAATGGTAGAATCTAACGACGCTGTTACTAATAATTGAATTCCAGAGATATATTTCATAAGAGTAATATGATCGTTATGATGTTTAAAACGTTGAATTTTAGTATAATCTTTAAATTGTATGTTTGGTGGTATGTTTCGTGGATCCAAAAGAATTGGGGAATGCCCATTATCATAAAATGTATATACAGTAACAATCCCATCATGATCTATGGCATGTTGGTGTGTTTTGTGTGGGTGTTGTCTGTCTGTTAGTATCATCTTGTATGTGTATGTGATGTCTTTATATTTTGAATTTATACGTACCAGCAATAACTAAATATTCAATAACTTTTTTTTCATCAAAATAATAGGATAATGCCATTGGACTTGCGTGTGCTAATAGCCACGGAGGAATTTCGTCATAATATCGCACTGTAAACACTTCACGATTAATAATATCATATATTTTAATACCCGATGTAGTGCTTACGACTAGCCGGTTACTATGTCGCATGTGTACAACACTTGTGATCCAATCTAATTTTGTTATGACGGTGCTATGAAATTCTAAGTTAGTAGTATTCCATGCTAGAAGCTTTCCGTCGTGCGCGGCTGTAAGAAATACATCTTTGTAATAAGTAAAGCGACGTTTTATGCGCGTAATAAGCAATATTGTATCTGCATGTTTTATTGTTGAATATGGGGCATCTATGGACTTGGGAAAAATTTCTTCACGCAAATTTTCAACTTGTACGTTTGGATTAGTTAATTTTTCAGACAGAAATAAGTAAGTAGAAAATTCTCGCCATGTTATTGTACCACTTGAATTTGCGTCTATCATTAAGAATAAATGGCTTAAATCTTCGTCATCAAAACAAATAGTAGATGATGTATCGTTTCCCTCAACTTCAAGTGCTGCTGTTGTATCATCAGAGGAAATTACTGCATCTGTACTTGTTCTCGATAATACACGTTTCACAATTTCAATAAATTTTGGTTCTTGTAAAGCACCTATCGCTTCAAACTCTTCTTGGATTTGTAGCAACTTTTTCAACGAAAATTGTGATTGCCACATTTTATTCGCTGTTGCATTGTTGATAGATGCCATGGCACGTATGTATATAAAAAAACGAACACCAATTGGCAGAGCAAACGCGTCAACGACTTCACTTATGTTTCACTTTGGTGGCGCCATAAGATGCAACTAAATTAAAACAAAACGTTGTTTGTTTTATTATTTTTTTATTATTATTATATTATTATTATTATTATTATTTACTACTACACAGTTGGTAGTAAAGAATGCTATTTATTAGTAGTGTATTATATTCTTCAATAGTAATATTATTATTTATTAATAGATATACCACAATAAGTTCAATAAGGAAGTTTTAACGTTTCTCAGCTTTTAGACTGTGGTGGTGTCATCCCCCCAATTTAATATACTTTGGTGCTCAGGATACCTTAATATAGTACGCAATTGTTCCAAACGTTTATAGTGCGTTGATATACGCCACGTTAAATAAATGGATGCATATTTTGATTCATCCCATTTAAGGCTACTTTCGTATTTCTATCTTATTCTGTAGCGTCAAGTTATAAAGAAACTTGATAAAGAACTAATCCGTTTTTTTACGACGACAGTTTTAGCAATTAAAGTGTCTACTACTAATAATTAAAACAATAAAAATGCATTGACAATACATGCTGTGTATTATAAGACAAAGTAGTATAGAGCAGCATGCAATATTATTATTATTATTATTATCATTATGATGACTAATTGTAGTATATAATAATAATAATATACCATCATGTATTACTCCATTGATCCCAACACTCATACATACGGAACATACACGAAACAGTACATGACAAGATACATATATATATACATATACAAAATATTTGTCTGGTGTGTGTACATTAAACGTAAAAAATTCTTATCTTAACGGCAATAGCTTTAAACTCTGGCAACAATACCAGATACAAGACAATATAATATATATAATACAAAACAATGGCAGAAGAAGAAGAAGGGGCAGCACCAACGTATTCAGTTGAATATCTAGGTGCCGGTAAAAGTGAAGAACCTATTGCTTGGATAGCAAAGGCTGGAAAAGCGAATGTAAAATACACAAACGGGGATACTTATTGCGGTGAATATAACGCATTGAAGCAACGACATGGGCGTGGAAGATACGTTTACATCCGCAAAGCAAATGAAGAAGATGAAGAGGCAAAACCAACTACGGCAGTGTATGATGGCGATTTTCGCTTAGGCAAAAAACACGGCATGGGAACCATGGTTTATCCAGATGGTAGTAAGTACAATGGCAGTTGGGTAGATGATAAAAGGCATGGAAATGGCTCGTATCAATATTCAAATGGAGATATTTATAACGGTGCATGGGCGGACGATAAAAAGAATGGTGATGGTAGTTATTTTTATGAAGCAAATAAAAGCCAACTTATTGGAGAATGGAAAGACAATAAATACGTGAAAGGAAAATGGGTACATAAAGATAATACTAGTTACCACAGTTCATTTGATAATAATTTGCCTACTGGAAATGGCATATATTATTTTGCAAATACTAGCAATCAGATGGAAGGTAGCTATGTTACAGAAAGTAAAGGCGAAGAGGATGCTGAAGAAGGTGGTGCGCCAAATTCAACATGGGTTACTGGTAAATTAACAAAAGCTAGTGTTAATGCAATTGATTTATTATAACACGAAGTTAATTTTCGTGGAAACCAAGTGGTATATTACGATTTGGAATATGATATTATAATGTACTAAGTGTTTGTATTTTGGCATCGAAATTTACAATAAAAAAATATTATACTATATATAAGCTCTCTTGTACTCATTAAGTTTATATTTTTAATTATTATTATTATTTTTAAATACCACCCTGGTAAAATTTTATGTACACTGTAAAATGATATTCATAAAAATACTATTTAACTTATCTACTTCGACTATCATATCATAGATCTACGTCCATAGTAAACTTGTACCCTCGGGGTTAAAAATCGACTAGATATATATAATACAAATACAACATATTGCTGGATGACTTTTTGCATACGAATAAGGAGCAGCACCATCTTATGACATCTTCCTCTTCTTCTGTTTTTTGCCCGTCATATTATTATTATTATTATTATTATTTCTTTTTCTTTTCGCCAAATTTTCTTTTGACTTTGACAATAATTCTTGCGATATATAATCTTGTAGCTTTGCGCCATACAACAATCCTATTTCATTTAAGTAAGTCAACTTGCCATTACTACCTGCATGGTTGTTGGTGCCGTGAAATAATTTTATAACATTTAACCATAAAATCCAAGTAGAATATTCATTATACATACTGGCATTATTTAAATAACCCTTCACCTTTTCAACCCATGAATTTACATACATATGATCATTTTGAATATGTGCAAGTCCAATTTGCATCATTCGTGTTGCATGTAAAATAATATTATTATCCGAAGATAATGCTCGTTTCAGCTTTTTTATATTCAATGATTGTAAAATTTGTCGCGCAGATCCAAACTTATTATCGCCAACTAATGACAATGCCCTTTGTTGGCCATCAATGATTTTGCTATACGAATTCATGGTAGAAGTATCACTTCTACCGTCATTAATCGGCATTTCATCAATGCTTTTGTCAAAATAATGTTTATGTTCAATTTTATCTTTCAACGATGGTACACAACGCAGACAGTTACATTTAAAATGGTACGTCGCTTCAAGTTCCATCTGTCTATTCTGCGTTGATTGGTACAACGAGGTGTATGAAATACTAATTTCTTCGTTCTTTTCAATATCTTCCAATGCAATTAACATGAATGTCGGACCTTTCTCAAATGTATAATGTGCATTTGGTTTACAACTATGATTGGCAAAGGATGCATTTATAAAAACACCAATCCCTACATCTTCCGTTCCTAAATTAAATATCGATGTTTTACGCCATCGCCACGGTTGTGATATTAGAATTTCGTTCGCACTAAAACGTGCAGATGTTTCAATTAACTGTTGCCATAATAATGCCGAAGATTCTACAGAAGATATTATATTTGGCAACATTAAGTTCATTACATATTTTGAAATCTGTTTAATTTTGTATTTATTTTCTTCTGATTCTTTTTCATAGTGGTGTTCTAAAATTGATATATTTTCAAGTATAGCAGCGTAATTTTCCTGCGACAACAAACGTATCAGTTGTCGCATTAAAGTAGTGTCATCTGCCATAAATGCGTGCTCTTCCGTATCATTCTCTTCGTAAAATGCTTGATATGCTTTGCACTCTCGCTTATTATGATAATAGTTACAATTTTTACATATATACAGTTGGTTACAATTTATGCAACACTTTAGGTCAGTTGCACCCCAGGAACTATCACCAAGACAAACACCACAATGCGTCCCAGTTAATAACTTATCGTCTAACAGCACTACTATTGATGCATTGTTATTTTTTGAAGCTGGCAGTGGGGGCGATGCATCAACTGTTACCAATAAATCGCCTTTTTTAATAGCTGTAGTTGCGACTAGTGCACGTCCTTTTGATGGTATTTTTGCGATTTTAATTTGCTTATTGTCAAACTGCATGGTATTTTTGCGATTTTAATTTGCTTATTGTCAAAACCTCGCCAGCAAATAGGGCGCATCTATCTGAGTTGTTAGGTTATTAAAAAAAAAAATATTCATTATTTCAATCTAAAAAATCATCATCTATCGATGATCTCATTATTATTATTATTATTATTCATTATTATTATTATTATTATTATTATTATTATTACTATTATTATTATTATTATTATTATTATTATTATTATTATTATTATTATTATTATTATTATTATTATTATTATTATTATTATTATTATTATATTATTAATTACTATTATTATACCACAACAATAGTGAAATAGTATAATGGACCTTAATCGATACTATGGTAGTAACATTAAATCATTATATTTACATTATACTTTTACAAATTAATACTACCTTATAATTATGCATAGATGGCTAGATCGATCGAGCTCACATCTAATAATAAATAATATACAATGGCTTGGTCATTATTATATTGCGTGTCGCCAACATTATTAAATACTACTATGTGCTAGGTGCTAGGAGGTAATCACTATACTTTTTCAGCTACTTATTGCTTATTGCACTATTCAATTGTTATTATTGTTATTACTATTATCTTTAATTTTTAGCATCATCCATCATCATTTATTATTATTATTATTATTATTATTATTATTATTATTATTTATTATTATTATTATTATTATTATTATTATTATTATTATTATTATTATTATTATTATTATTATTATTATTACTTATACTATATTTTTTTTTATATTATTATTATTATTATTACGTATTATTATATTATAATTATATATATAATACGCCCTTATTAACTACTACTCGGCCCTCTTTTTTTTTTTTTTTTATTATTATTAATTATTATTTTATTATTTATTATTATTTATTATTATTATTATTACGTATTATTATTATTTATTTATTATTATTGCACTACTGGACTACTACTACTAATTATATTATTATTTATTTATTATTATTTATATTATTATTATAATAATAATTATTATACATACTTTGATTGCATCCAGTTCCTTGCTTCTTCTTCTTCTTCTTCTTCTTCATACTTTCTTTTTTCTTTTTTAAATACGTAGATGATCTCTCCATCGAGTAGATTCCAACCCCCGTTATTTTGCGGATCTACGCATTGAGAGATATACATACATAATGTCATTAAAACCACCGCCACCACCGACAGATGAGACATTTACAAAACGTGGGCGGGTATTACATGAGTTAGTAGAAACTGAAATAACGTTTGTTAAAAATTTGCAAACTTTAATTACCTCGTATATTGAAACTATTCGTGTTGGGGATACGGATATTAAGAAGTCCGTTCTTGCAAATTCTAGCATAGCTGTTTTATTTTCCAATATTGAACAGATTCATGCTGTAAATGTGGATTTATTAGAACGGTTAAAACTTCGTATTAAAAACCAAGAGAACAAAAACTCACCCGGCAAAATTAATAATAATAGAAACTCACCAACAACAACTACACATAGGCCGCCACTACCTTCACATAGCCCACCGCCACTTCTTAATGCTTTGGACGATCAAACACCATTAATTGGTGATATATTTTTGCAATTTGCGCCACGCTTTAAATTATATGCCCAGTATACAGCAACACACGATAAAGCATCCAAAGTATTTCATAAACTTAGAGATAATGTCGAGTTTCAAAATTTATTAGAACAAATATTGGTAGACCGAGCAAATAGAGGGTCAAATAAAAATGTGCCACAACAAAACATGGAGAGTTTTTTAATTATGCCAGTTCAACGAGTTCCGCGCTACAAATTACTTTTAAAAGAAATACATAAATATACACCTGAAAACCATAGCGATAGAACGACATTGGTAGAAGCATTAAATGCAGTAGATAGTACTGCGCATTTAATAAATGAAACTATTCGGCAACGAGAAGAGTTTGATCGATTGGTATTTTTAGAATCACAGTTTACATCAGGAAAAGTCAGTCTTGCAAAGTATGGAAGGCGCTTGATAAAAGAGGGGAAATTAACCAAACGTGGAAGAAAAACGACCCAAGAATATCATTTTCATCTCTTCAACGATATATTATTGTACAGCAAATCACATAATGCACAAAATACATCATTTACATTACATCGTAGGATAGACCTCGCATATACAAATGTTGGCACCGAAATTTTAGGAAATTTAGAAGGTGCATTTTCAATAATGAGCAAAGAAAAATCCTTTGTTGTTTACGCAGAAAATGACGTGGAAAAAGATATTTGGGTCTCAAAATTGAAAGAGAGCATATTAGAAATTCAATCCCAACATATGAAGGAACAATTGCGCTCGGAAAGTTTAAGAACAAACACAATATTAAAACAAAAGGATGGAAGTAGTAAGAGAGTACAAGGCAGACGAATTTCTACCATGGATATAGTTACGCAAGCAAACGTATGGGTCCCAGATGACTCACATCATTTGTGCATGACTTGTGGGGTTAACTTTACCTTAGTTCGGCGAAGGCACCATTGTCGTAAATGTGGTTCATTAGTATGCGATTCATGCTCTCCCCATCGTTTATTTTTACCAAATGTTGATACAGTGCCGGTTCGTGTTTGTAATACGTGTGCAAACAGTATCAAAGAAGATGAGATGGAAGCGCTGCGTTTAGAATTGCATATACTGTCAGTAGAATTGCAAGACGATTTGGATGGCGTGTCAAATAATGACAATAATAGCAGCGCCAACGTAAATAAAAGTTTGCAAAAGAATAAATCTTCTAGTTCAATATTTTCAAATATATTTTCCTCAGCATCTAGCACTGGGAGTATTGGTAGTGGTAGTAGTACTAGTAGTAGCAGCAGCAATAGCAATTGGTTTCATGGTATTGGTAGGTATGCTAAAATATATTTGAACGATCAACTACACGGGCAAACAGAAACAACATATTACGATAAAGCGTCTGGTAGATTCCCGTTCGGTAGCAAAGGTGTCTATTTTGATATTGGTATACCGCGTATAGCATTAGGAATTGATGAAGCTGGCCGCGAAATTACAATTTTTATAGAAATTTATCAAACCGTAAAAAATAGCCTTAGTAAAGATGTTTTAATTGGTACTAGTCAGTTGAACCCATTTGAAGTCTTGATGGTGACTAACAGTTTGCGTGAGACAAAAGATGGCGCAATGGCTAGTAAAGAACGCCAAGATGGTGTTGCGCAATTTCATTATGATGTTTTAGAAAGATGGCAAGCAAGGCAATTTAAAAAAAACAATTCATTCAAACTGAACAAAAACGCATCCGCTTCATCTAATTATAGCAACAGCGCCCATAGTTTTAATAGTATGACAGACTTAGACTTTTCTAATTCAAACTTTGGTTTAGAAACTATTAACCCCCTTCTTATATTAGAGCAACGAAAACGCGCTGTACAAGTCTTTCCCTCCTCCGGCGTTTCAACATTACCAATGGTAAGAGAACGTGGCCTCAATGATGATGGAAATAATATTCATTACGGCCTTCACACCAAGGATGATATTGAAATGTGCGGTGAAGTACATGTTTCCTTCGGCCTTATTGTCCCATCAAATTTGGAGAAACTAAATACAGTCATAGAAACAGAGCAATGGCTCTCCAAAGTGGTGGATGAATATTATATTCGTAGCACTGGGGCAAAAAAAAAAATGCGGGAACAAAATCATGGTGATAACACGAGTAACGCTGGTGATGATGGTGAAAACAAAGATATCACGTTACTGACTATTGACCGTGTAGCTGACGTGCAAATGATGCAATTGTTAATAAAATATTGTATACAAAAGTGTGAAAAGATACAAAGCACCGATATTGAATCAGATGACGACGACGAGGATAGCAGTTTGCAAGAAATCTCCACCGCGAAGGATATCGAGTGCCTAGGAAATAACATTGCCAAATTACGAGTAGGACGAAATACGAGTTCTGCAGATATTATACAATTATTAAGCAAATTAAAAGAAACATTTGAAGCAGATTCCGACACAGTTGCATGTCTTCCCTTGTTGGAAAATTATCGTGAGAAAATGCAAAATCGCAAAACTATGTCTATGGGTAACGATGATAATAGTGTAGTAGTGAATGGCAATAAAAGTACATCGCGATTGCGAGGCAAAAGTTTAGTCCTTAGTAAAGATATAACGCCTGATAAGTTAAAAACACGAGATGACTACATATATATGATATTATTGTCCGAGGAAGAATATGTTAAGACATTAGATTCTATCATTGAACGAATTATTAATCCCTCATTGGCTCACCATAGTGGTGCAAATGTTTCTGCACACCATGATAACGGGAGCTCCGGTAGACGCCGAGGCCAGAGTCTAAGTGCACCGAAATATAAAAGATCTGTAACCGCCGATTTGGATAATGGTTCAAATGAAATAGAAAAATCAAAACAAGAAGTTGAAACAAAAGCTGTCATAGCATTAAATGCGCTTAAACAAATTGTTACGTTGCATGAAACAATTTTAAACGCCTTGATCAAAATTATAGATGATGGCGGCATCGCATTGTCCGTATCCTTTGATATGGGCGGTAATAGAAAGGGTAGCGTGACTAGCAGACACAACAATCGAGGTAGCGCCGGCAATGGTGATGGTTCCTCTCATAACCAAGGGAATTCTAATAACGTTATGGTAGGTAAATTGTTTAATGATTTTGGCAGCTCATTTAAAATGTACAGTGAATTTGCAAACAATTTTGAATACATGATACGGTACTTTAAGAACACGAAAGCAATCAATAAAATAATTAAAAAATACCGATTGTATTTATTTGTTGATGTTGGGATGTTTGAAGCTAAAAATGAAGATATAGTATTAGACAAGATTGAGATGCCACTGCAACGATTAGATCAGTATACAAGTTTAATTAGTGGTTTAATTGAAATTACACCAGAAACACATAGAGATAGTAAAAATCTAAAGTTAGCGTTGCAGCAATTGGAAAAAGTCAATCATCATATACAAGTCTCGAATGATGTGCGAATTAATAAAGAAGAACTCTTTCGAATGGAAAATTCTATAATCATGGACGACGGGTCGCACATAAGTTTGGTAACGAAAGATCGTAAATTTATACGTTGTGGCCCATTGATCAAAGTTTGTCGAAGAGTAAATAAGGAATTCTATTTCTGGTTATTGTCCGATCAATTAATTTATGGGCATTATATTGGAAGTGGTAAATTTCGTTTTCATCGTTCGTTGTCTTTGTCTAGCTGCAACGTGGTTGATATAGATGACGGAGAACGAAACAAGGCCGCATCTACAGCCACATCATCAAAAAAAGGGAGAACGAAAGGTAGTCTATTAAAACGTGTCCAATCAATTAGAGAAGCTGCCACAAATCAAAACAGCAAACCTTCTGACCCAAAAACGCATCGTTTTTCGTTTACGATACAATCGAATTTAAAATCTTTCGTTGCTATTGTGCCATCACAGTATAGTAGTAAATATGGGTTAATACCACGTAAAATTAGAACAAGTGGTGATACAGAAGACGCAAATGACATTGCGCATGCTGAAGGCACAAGTATTGAAATCGGTAAAGCCTGGACTCGTGATTTACAAAATGCAATTACACAGTTTAAACAAACTAAAAGAACTACGATGGATGTGGACAATGGTATAAAACGTGGTATTAGTATTGGCAACGATGGAAAAATGGGCAGCTTTGATGATGATTACGACGAGGAAGAGGATAATTTTATTGCGCCTGTATGGAAACCGGATGCAGCATCAAAAAATTGTTTAATCTGTGATAAACCGTTTAAATACATTATTAGAATGCGACACCATTGCCGCAAATGTGGTATTTTATGCTGTGATGCGTGTTCCCCATATCGTGAACTAATTGCTACTATTGATAATAAAAGGTCAGTGCGAATTTGTGCAAATTGTCATGAAGATCCTGTATTACTTGTATAGTTGAAATAGTTGTTTATATATATATATATATATATATAAAATTTATTTGTAGTGTTGCAACAAATTTTTGAAGTATTTTGAAAAAATTGTATGTTATAGTAAATGTATTATTATTGATACTATCATAAGCTTACTATACATATATTAATAATATATATTATTATATTACTATTACTATCTTCTTTATTATTATTGTAATTGTAATTAGTTCTTTTTTTTTATTATTTATAATAATAATAATAATAATAATAACAAAATATAATAATAATATAAATAATAAGAAGAAGAATAATGAAAATAAAATACCAATTATTATTGGTGTATTTATTATTATATTATTATATATAATGGCACATAATAAGGAAGAGAGTGTATAGTATGATATTTCATGTAAGTATATATAAATGTAAAGTTTTACAAAAATATTAAGTTATTAATTAAACACGATAAATCATTTAAATATATTTTTAAACCTACAAGCTCTCTCTTTTAAAACAACACTCGTAATATCATTAATATACAAAATCTATTTTATATATTTATTGGCGTGTGTAGCGGCTACGTTTGGTTTTTTTTGTACGTGTACCAACTTTAACTTTGGATGCAGCGTTTAATTGACTGTATCTTGCCATTGCTTGTTTTGCTAAGTCAGCACGGTATGCTGAAGTGGTTTTTTTAATGGTTCCATTAAGTTTACGGGAGTTATTTGATGCTAATGATACACTATCTTTACCTTTTAATTTCATGGTGATGCCACCTTCACCACTAGAAACATCAACAGCATTGCTATTTGCTAAACCACTACTTGTAAAACGATTTTTGTTATCCAAATTATATGGTTCAAGGGATAATTGTACACCACCAGAGTGACGTTGTTTTCTTAAAAAACAATTGTTATTTTTAACAAGCATCCATGTGAGTGAAGCAGACATAATATTAGTTCTTTTGTTTTTTTCTTTTGTTTTCGTTGTGTTTGTTGTATGTAATGTATATAACTGAGTGTGCAATGGTGAAGCAATAGCTGCTTCGGACGTTGGGCTGGAAGGGTGTTGTAAGTGTACTGAAGTAATAATAATTGTTTTGTAGTAAATTGGCTTTCCATTCTAATACGTTATACACGTTCCCCATAGTGAGCCCGTGTTAACCAGTGACTTTGTACTACTTCCTGCTATGCCAGATCGATCGATTGGATGGCGAGGGAAGGCTTACAATGCTGTGTAGGTAGTAATTGCGAAGTGGTAGGGTTGGTAGTAGGGTTGGATTCCTTGGACTTGTGTAGCTTACCAAGTACATCCCCTTCCTAGGTTGATACATTCAGTGATTCTCCTAATGCTATTTCACGCCTAAACGACCCTTTCATATTCACCTGCTATTTTTGCGGTTTTGTTTTTACACAGTACACTATGTAGAAAAATACCATGGATGCTTTAATCCGAAACCTTACCAACATAACACTCTACATGTATATAGGTCATGTTGTACATAGTACTATATACAACAGCACGAGACACATCAGTAAGAAACGTTTAATACGTATAACTATTGATTTTGTGTGTGTGTGTTGTTTATTACAAAATGCTATTGCAAATTATCAAAATAACAATCATCTTCCTATCAACACTACAATTATTTGTACTTATTTGGAATGTTTTCTTTGATGAGAACAAGCTATATTTCGAAATATGGATTGATTTCAACAACACCGATCGACTTGTTTATTTTAAGTCGTGTCACTATTACCACGTGCCTTGATTTCTACATTAGAAGGGAAGCCCCGGTAACGACGTTTCCCCGTGTTCAAATAGCATGGGGATAGCATTGCACCACCAGTATCTAGTTGAAAAGGGCGAGTCAAACGTGTTCCCATAGTGATTCGACTTAATTTCATCCACAACTTGGATACTTTCTACATAGGGGTAACATTATATACCAAATAGGTTTTACAATATGATCTTCATAGTGTACAGTGTAATTCCTTACTTACTATACTAAATAGCTTTCTTATTCATTATAAAAGATTTATCAACTTTATTTATAGTGTATCATATTAAAAAAGTTTGCTTAAAGTTAATAATTACTTACAATACCATACGTTTTACATACTATTCTACACCCTACGCATCTCCACCAGCTCCACCATTATTGTAATAATACTAATAATAATAATAATAATAATAATAATAATAATAATAATAATAATAGTGCAATAATAATAATAATAATAATAATAATAAAAATGAATAAACGAGCGGTCTACGTAACCTCACTTTCTTGCAAACATGTCTACCACCTCTGTCCACGGAAACACACACCTACTACAATTGAATACACACATTTAACACAATATATATACATACATATATAACGAATTATACTTATCTTTAATTTATTGCACTTATCCCAATTATAATCATGTTTGCACGTATAGCAAGATCAGTTAAACATACTCATCAAATTGTAAGTTATAACTTATATAATATATACATAATATATATACATACGTACATACATACATACATAATACACATACACGTTGCTAACTACTAATTGGTACATACATACACACACACACAAATATAGTCCACCCGATCATTTGCAAAAGCAAAAAAGGTTGTAGTGCCAAAACAACTTTTTGGTGTACACGGGACATACGCAACTGCACTTTTCCAATCTGCTGGTTCAGCTGGTAATTTGGACAAAGTAGAAGCTGACTTAAAAAACTTCGTTGGTCATATTGATAGTAACGATGCGTTCAGAGCATTTTTAACCAACCCAACCATACCACGTGTTTCAAAAAAAGCAGATATTGATGCCATCTTAGCAAAAGGTAAATTCACCCCAACTACCAAAGCATTCTTTGGTACACTTGCAGAAAATGGAAGATTAGCTGAAACGGCTAAAATTAATGAAAAATTTGTCGAACTTATGAACGCACACCGTGGTGAAGTTGCTGCTGTCGTTACATCTGCAGAAGCATTATCAAAATCACAATTGAAAACATTGGAAAAGTCATGTGCATCATTCTTAAACAAAGGTGAATCAATTAAATTGGAAGCACGTGTAGACCCAGATATTTTAGGTGGATTAACCTTGCAAGTTGGTGATCGTTTTATGGATTTATCAATATCGAACAAAATTAACAAAATGCATAATATGCTAAGTGAATCTGTTTAAAAAAAAAGAAAAATTGTTCATAAAAAAAATTATAATAAAAAAAGAAAGTTAAATATGTGGAAAGGAAAGAGATATTTTGAAGTTTATTAACACCGTTTTTGAACATATTCTAAAACATCTGGAAAATTGTACCCAAGAGGGTGTTAAAAAATCTTTTTCAAGTCATTTTCGCACGTGACAGAAATTAAGATAATATATATATAAAAATAACGTACTTTTTGTATTTATAAAAAGCACCACGTGTAAGTCACACACACAAAGGTTATTGTATAGTTTTTTTTACACTCTCAGCATAATTACATAAAACTCCACACAACACATGCTCTATACTTCAAATGTGTCACTGAACCTACAGTAGCACTATCGTATAATACCAAACATGTTAAAAAAAAAAATGTTATTTTAATTTACGCTTCTTTTTCAAAATTATATTATAATGTAATTTTTAAAATATTTTTTTATAATTTGATTAAAATTTGAAGAGCGTGTAACTTCTTTAGTGTAAAAAGTTATAAATACGATATTCGCAGAGGAAGAAAAAATATAATCGTTTTCCTCTCCTCTGCAAAAAAGTATTACTCATCACTTCCTGGTTCTTCTTTCCCTTTATTTTCCTATTCATGTTGACTATTTGTTTTCTTTGTCTATTCCTATGCTGCTTATTTTCCTTTTGCTTTGCGTGGATCTAAATATTTATCATCCATCTCCACTGCTTCTGGTGGTACATAGCCAAAATGACTGATACCAGTTTGGTAATAATAACGTGCTTCTCGTACCATAATACGTGAAAAGTCTTGGTAATCTGCACTGGCAAGTAAAAGCTTCAAGAAATGCTTTTCCTCTGGTGAACCTGTCTCCTGCTTCTCCCTACATTGGCGGTAAAACGATGCATAATTACCACCTTTTTTGTCAATAAACTGTGCCAAGACATCTTCGAACAATTTCAAATAGTCTTCAAATATTTTAGTCCACTCCAAACGATGTTCATCGTCTGTAGCATCTTTGAAATATTTGATATGGTTAATAATGTAGTCCTCAAATATTTTCAAAAAGTCACGAGTACGACAATAATCCATAACTTGTTCCATTAGTGGTTTCTCCGATTCTACCCCATCATCCTCAGCATCTATCAATTTGGAACTAGCACCACGGTCATTATCATCCTCGTCAATAATTTTAGAGCTACCACCATTATTATCTCCACTATCAATTGTTTTACCACCACCTCCTAGGTCTTCCTCGTCGATATATTTTCCTTCGGACATGGTACAATAATGATAATAACTGAAGTTCTTTGTTTTTCTTGTCTGTAAAGCAGTAAATGTAATAAATTCAAGGGCCAATGCACGCACTCTCTTGTTACCATCAATGGCAAAACAATCGCAGTGTGTGAAGAGAGAGTAGTAAAAATGATGGAATGAGTAAGTATAGTAATAAATAATAATAAATAAATAAATTAATAATAATAATAATAATAATAATAATATAATAAAAAATACCTTTTATTATTATAATGTATTTATTAATAATTTTTATTTATTATTATTATTATTATTATTATTATTATTATTATTTATTATTATTATTACACTATTATTAATAATAATAATGTAAATAAGATAACAATATAATAAAAATAACACTACTGACAATACTAGTAGAAGCGGCTCCTAATGTTTAACACTGCTAACAATAGAACAATACTTATACCTATTATCTTTTTTCAAAGGCCCACTATAATGCATTCTATAATGAACATTCAATAATCAATAATACGCCATAATAGAATCCTACTTCTTATATAAGTAACTATTATATAAAAAAGCCGCCAAGAGAAACAAATTTGGATAATTCAATGTTGTGTTCTCTTTCTGTTTGAACACACCCGATGTGCCGTTGACTTCCGTTGCTCGTTGGAAGCGGGCGATGCTTACGACCGAGCCTCCTTAAACATGCTTCATTGCTACCAATTCTACACCCGGATGGTGGATCAGCCACAGGTTTGTAGTTTAGCATTGTAAATATAGTTATTGTGTATATTTTATACCACCTTAAAGAGTTACTTCCAGAAGGTGGTTGCAAACAGTAAGTCACAATAATAAGTCCTTAAAACATACACAATTCGGCACATTTGCACTACTTTGGATAAAGTTATTTCACACAATGTATAATACCTTAAGGGCCATTCCCGGAAGGTTGGAGACCTTAACCATGCAGAGTTGAATATATTGTTGCATTGGTAGATAGTATTATTCCAAACACTATATAATACCTTACAATGTTACTTCCGGAAAGGCCGCAGTGATTTAGATTTCATTTCAGACTGGATTACGCTTACCATTTACAGGGACTTAAATATTACATATGCAAATGAATATTATTTTTAGTGGGATACTTTTATATTCAAACTCTAGTGCTTTGAGAGCGATAACGATCGTTTATTTTTAACGAACTCATGTGCGTCCACGGCCCCGTCCACGTATTGATAAGCTCCTTCTTCCTCTACTATTTGGAAGCGAAAATTCACTTTGCCTTCTTCCTGCAGTTTCAGGAACTGGGGCTTCACTTTGCCTCTTTCCTGTAGCTTCAGGACGTGTAGATTTACTTTGTCTTCTTCTACCACTGTTTGGGAGTGTAAATTCAGTTTTCTTCCTTCCCTTGATTTCTGGAGGCGTAAATTCACTGGTTTTTCTGCCACGTCCTCTACCTCGCATGCTGGACCGTGCTCTATTGCCGCCGCGACCATCTCTATCCCGTTTATGCATAGGATTTTGATGTGTTAATGGGTTGGACTGAAACGTATCTGGCAGTGTACCACCGTTTGCTCTTCTTACTTGAATCATCTCCAACCGTCGTTCCTCTTCCATAACACGGGCTAATTGTTCTTTTTGTAAACTATTGCGCTTTCCTTTGTAATTACGTCGGCCCATAGCTTTATAATCTTTGCTTGGTTTCCCAATACGACGAACAAATTTATGTGCTGATACAACATCCAATGCAAACATGTCGATATATGTTGGGTTGATTTCCATGTTGTAATTTGGCAAACCTTTTAATATCTTTTCTCGCTTTGCTTCTGAATAGCTTAGATTTTCGCTGTTGCCTTGGTAACTGTTGCTGCAAGATAAGCATGGAAAAATGATGGATAAGAATGTCCCAATAAGTTTCCATACCAATCGCTCCCATAAAAGCCATACCAAAAATATTAATCCTAATAAAACCAAATGGGGGGTCATAACAGCACGGCCAAATATTGCCGAGCCACCGCTTGCGGATGCTGAAGCTAAGAATGCTTGTGAATCAGTTTTTGCGCCAGCTCTGCCAAAAAATGCGTCTGCCATTTTACTAAACGAGGTCGTATCTCCAGCGCCAAAAATATCTGGATTTGTAAACATCCACGTTGCAAACAATAAATGCAATACGCCAGCATATGGCAACCATGTTTGCGCATTTTTAGCAATAGATTCATCGAAGCTTGGTGGTGTTTTGTAAAAACGCAAAAATGCCCATTTTTCAATTTTGTATTTAAGCCAAAAAATAATTGTGGCTAAAAATATTAAAACTGGCATTCCGCCGCTATACAACAGTACAACAAAGACTGTATTGAGGCAGGAAGCATATTGATCAGCCAGTAAAAAGTTTCCACCTGTAAATAGTTTTTCGTAATCATATTGTGTTTCCTTTTTCGAATTAAGTTTGTTGCCCGTGCTATAACGATCTTTGTATATTTTGTAATATTGATAGCCTTTTAATGCAAACGGCATCAGCAACTCCGTGGCACTGTTCATCACTACCGTCATTATAATTGGCGCACCAACATAAAAGTACCAGCGCATATTGAAATCATTGTACGCGCCAGCTAACAATGGAAATGTAGGCGAATCAATTACAACGTCATAAATCTCCAGGGATGCGTTTACTATGACAACAACAATAGCGGTGTTTAAAAATTTAGCGATAAACAATTTAGTCGTCAATGATGAAAACATATCTGTAATAAATGAGTGTTTCTCGTATACAACTAATCGTCTCATAATCATATTCAATGCGGTATTGACTATAACAACCATTGCAACAGCTAAAAATGCAAACCCTTGCACTTGTGCTTGACCTTGTAACCACTCTACACACCATGTTGTCGATCCACCATTGTCAGGAAACTCACTGCTATAAACCGTTTCTTCTTGCATCGGCCCAGCTTCATTAAGCAAATGTGTGCAGTAGCATGCTAAATGCCCCTGTTTGCGTGTTACGTTGTATTTCGGATCGTCAAAAAATTCATCTGCTATGACTTGTTTTTTTGTTGGAGGATTTAACCGATCACATACAGTAGGTGGGTACAAACGATCTACTGCAGCCTTTTGATTTTTTGCCGCGACAACAAATAAAAATGTTGATAATATTAATAACAATGAAAGAAACGATGTTCCCATGTTGCGAAAACAACGTTGCTTCGCTGTAACTTCACAATTTTCCCATATTACCTCTGTAGGACCTTTCGGTTCTCTAAAAGCAAATGGGTAATATTTTCCTTCATACTCTAATTTAAGCTCTTTCTTCCAGCAACACCCAGTGCGATGGCAACATGTGTTAGGGTACATATCCAATGCCCTGGCAACACCTTCTTCATCTTCAAATGTAATAAAAGCGCATACTGCATGTGTAGTTTTTTCTAATGCATTGATTTCCCCATCTATTTTTTGTAACTTTTCAATTTGTTTCTCTATTTTTTCATGCATTTTTTTCTCCACTTTTACTTTATGCTGCACTTGAGCAGACGTTTCTTTGTTCAGCTCCAGTTCCATCCTTCGTAAAATTTTTCCGCGGCGTGTCATTGCATCTATTAAACGGGAATGATTAAAGCCCAATTTTATCTGGTGAATGTGTATGCTACCATCATCGGTTGATGGGCCTGCACTCGTTAAATTGCGTGCATATCCCTTTTCCAGATTACGTTCCAATACATCGCGTATTCTATGCCTCAGTTCGTTGTGGTCTTTGTATTTATTTGGTGGTAAATCTTGAAAAAAAACGGTATATGCAGCTACAGTTGTGCTAGTTTCTTTAATTTTTTCAACGGCATTATTTTCGCTTTTCCGCAGACACAGGTATAAACTAATAAAAACAATGGAAGCAATCATATCTAAGCCTGACATTACAAATTGCAAATACTGTTTCGAATACGTAGTGGAAAATCCTAAGTTACCTAATTCATCTAAATTAACATTTGTTTCGAAGCATGTTGCTACCACGATCAATCGCATGTTCTTAGATGTGGACGTAGCATTTAAACATGTTTTTAAATTTGGATAAGTGCCTTGTTTATCCGCCGCAGATTGGCCAAATGATGCAGCACAATATCTTCTTTCTTCCATTTCATCCTTTCCACCTGTTGTGCTTAACACGGGAACATTTTCAACCCTTGTTACCAATTCGGGTTTGCAAGTTGGTACACGACCAACTTTGTCAGTACTTATCTTCGTTGTCCAGTTGTATATTGTATAAGGGTTGACATTGATTTGGCATATTTTCCTGCCATAGCATATCCCTTCAACTATATCCTTTGCAAACGTGCTGCCGCAAGTTTTATTTTCAGCAGGTCGAATGGCACTAAAATCGGGCCTTCCACTAGCACTTCGTGTGCTCGCACAGCACTCCGTACCCAGTGTTGGCTCATTTGACAATAAACAAAACTCACCAGACTTACAAGCTGCTGGTGTGACACTAATGTCTTTTGCATGGGGACACTCGCCCGTAATTGTGTCAGGCAGCATTTGTTCTGGGCAACCACATAAACCGGATGGATGTCCAAAATAGGCAGCTTGTACGTAGCCAATTTCACCTACTGGGCATTTTAATGTAAACCTATTCCCACTAGAAATCGATGTCGTATCAACAGCGGTTGCAATGTCTGCAGTGCCATCATCGCCACTTTTACCTGCGTTTTCATTTTCCACTATTACACGAGACGGTTGCTTTTGATTGCTGTCCGCGCATATTGCTTCGCCCTCGCCTAGATTGCCCAGAGTTGGGATTGCCAAAGCTCCAATACCAGTACTCAAACTCTGGTCGTATTCACCTGTTTTTAAAATTATGTACAAAGTTGGCGTTATAATTATTAGTAAAATAAAAAATGTGCAATACAGCCATTTCAGAAACTGAAAGTATAATTCAATCCCAACCCCATACTCAGGCGGTAGATCGCTTTTAGACATGCGTGAGGGACAACAAAAGCAACAATGCTGCCCTGTATTAACGCTTAACGGAATTTTCTCTTTATACAGTATTTTTTTACGCCCTGAATTTTCAAAATTATCAATGTATACATCCAAACGAGGATGTAAATTTGCAACGTTCTTTTCCATTAATGCATATGATAAAATGTGTTTCTTTTCATTCGGTTTACCGCCAGCGTCGTACATAAAATTATCTGTATCTTTGTTCTGTCTATTTAAAACAACAGTTACTTCGTTGCCACCCTTAGCCATGGTATGCTGAACCACTACAACTGTCATTCGTTTATCGGCGTCTTTTGTTCCCGAAAAAGTTCCACGTTGAACAGTTTTCCAACCTTTTTGGGGTGGATATAATTCTTCCGTTCGTATCCCATACAATGCTTTTCGATCTTGACCAATGATCCATCCATATTTACCTTCAATCTTGAATCTAGCCAAGGTGTACAATCCATTTTCGTGTATGAAGAACATTGTATGTTTTGAGTGTATATGCCCTCTTTCTTGTAATATATACGAACCGTTAACCCCCGCAATGGAAACTGCACCACGAACGTTGCATCCAACATGCGTGCTTTTTTTAACCATAATGTATATATCAAAATTGGGTCACCCACAACGTTGTGCTCAAGTACGAATATTTTCAAGCAGTTTCGTTTCCGTGTTTGTTTGTGTGCGCGCAACTGCTAACCGATAGTAGTATGCAACAACACCATCTCATTCCCCTTATTTTAGTCTGT
>Ga0099797_100290_pt1 | contig 33231 bp, 25 predicted proteins | sample Uncmet_Sort48C_1_FD_89871 | JGI IMG/M metagenome (GOLD analysis project Ga0099797, IMG submission 89871) | Marine eukaryotic communities from CALCOFI LINE 67, Pacific Ocean - C012_Sort48C_1 | ecosystem: Environmental > Aquatic > Marine > Oceanic | place: Pacific Ocean: Monterey Bay | collected... | reverse complement strand
GCACATGAAGCAGGCTATGTAATATAACAGTGTTGATGTATACCCGCATAGATCAAAAAAACAATCAATTTATTATATGTATATATTTATACACATAACAAATTCCAAAACAACCCGGGAAGGATTCTTCATGGTAGAATGGTTTTATTATGACATGAAATGATCGAATGGGTTTAAGTGATGCATGGGCTCACACATACATTTGGCAGGACTAACACCAATGGTTGCGCATTCCTACAACCATATCACTACATGATTCACCGGAACAATTACACACAATTTCTCAGAGCATCAATAGATAGAGCTATGTCATGGACTTTAAATCGCACGGCCATTCGGCATACGAAGGGAAGGTTCGATAGTAACATGTTCCATCGGATTGAGATTTCAACTTGTGAAGATATTCAATCGAATGGTTAGACAAATTGGACTTCAAGGTTTTGTTCATGGAATGAACCGAACTAGCCTCGAAATGTGGTCGATGACATGTGCCATTGAAGAGAAATCTCAACCTAGTTCAGTGACCAGAAAGAGTTTGAGCAGCCAAATGATTCCACAAGAATTAATGTTAGAAGAATGAACTTAATTGTGCTAATTTCTTGCGCTGTCGACAAAGGCAACAATATTTCAATCAACACTGAAACAATAAGCAGTCTATGTCATATATGCATACATAGTCTTCTGTTTATTCATTACTCAGGCTCTTCTCGAAAGCTGAATTCTTGCGTACCCTGACAACTCAAAACATGCGAACCCTCAGAGGACATGTTTTTTTTTTGGAAACTGCGACAAACCAACTTGGCGAACTCACGATATCTAGGACTACAAGTAAGGTATAACAACTTGCAGACAGGTGTCAGCCGTTTGCTTTCGAGTTGAAATAGGTCAGACATCCTCCGCTTCGCAGCCATGATACAGCAATCAACCTGTATCAAAATTGAATGCGCCACCCAATTGCGTGGACGCCTGGATTTTCTACGAAATGAGCTCTTCACGAAGAATGCGTGTGGTTATGGATATACATCCAAGAAGTACAGTGCTGTCCACATTGAGCCCCGTGACGACAACAGTGGGTGCATCTGGACTTTCTACATAGAAGGTGGGAATCAGGATGAACAACTATGGTGCTATGCTCCTTACAACTCGGTTGGAAATGGCTGGATCTCGACTGTCGGGGGTACTGTCACTGACCTGACCTGGTACGCCGGCACATACCCAGTCATGTCACATTGGGTGCCTATGCGCTGCATTGATTGTAGCAGAGGGCAAATCGTTGAACCAACTGAGGTGCATACACGCATGGAATACAAGGGTGAGGTGATGGCAGCTTTGATGAAGTGTTTCGTCGAGATTCGCGATGAGACACGTGCGAATATCAAGACCCTTCAGGATCGGGAGACATCGATCACTAGGTCATTGACTGAACGACACGCAGCGAGCATCCAGACAATACTTGACAATACGAAAATCATGACCCAGGAATTACATCAACACATTGAAACACGCATCGCCCAAGAGACCCTGAATGAGAGGACGACAACAGAAGAGCAACAAAAGCAGCATATTCAGAATGTGACGGACCAACTGGAAGCATTTGAAAATTCCATGCAAATTGAAGGTGTCTATCGCGACAGCATTTATACAGAGCACGAGCTGGCAACAGAGCAGCGACTACAGGATTGCATGTAACTATAAGTCTTTGCATTAATATACACAATGTGAAAAACAACAAAATATGAGAATATGTAAACAACAAAAATCAAAACAATCTGTTTGTTTTTTTTTGTTGTTTGACTAGCATGAAGCGTATTTGCAATGCATACCACTTCGGAAGCCAAATATGTGAAGTCAGTATTCATTGGTGGACTATTACAATATCGTGGATCCATGAGACACGATGCTACACAACCATGTGCACGATATGGGGATAACCGCAACTGGAAATAATTTTGTCATTTATTCGGTACCCAGAACAAAATGTGATCATCAAGCTGCATCGGGTTGAGATAAGTCATCACATACGGGATTTGGGAACCGGTAGTACAATTAATGGTACAAGTGATTCAGCTTACTGATATCGGGTTTCATATACACCTTCCTATGATTCTTCAGGATGTGGAACTTCGACTTGCGGAGAAGCATGACAACTTCAAGGGTGAGCTTTTGGATGTACAGGAAAAGACTTCTTCGCATATAAAGGAACATGTTTCATTGATGGAGAGAACATGGGATTCTGCAATCGAAAAGGTTGGTGGTCAAGTGAATGAGCTGGAGGACAAGGTGAACAACATCGAGGCAACCATACAAGACAACATTATTCAAGTGATCTTCGAGATGGTAAGACGAAGGTGTGCCGGAACCGCAGCTGAATTGGATGGAGAATCACACACATGTCGACTATTGGATTTGCAGAGAGAAGATGAAGTACGAATATCCGAGGACAACCCAGTGGATACCAACAAATGTGAAATTGTTGACAACCCAGATGACAAGTTAAATCCCATCGGACCTTCACAAGATAACGAGCGCTATCGTACTGATGGTGAAGTCGAGGAGTCCATGAAAGAAAACAAAACTGATGAAACATTATTGGTCGAAAGTACGACCGGATGCAGTGATATGGACGACAATGCATTCACTACCACATGTACAGATGATGAATCAGAAGTTTACAACTCGCCATTAAAAGATTTTTGTAGCGAGCCTGATCAAGAGAATCTCGAAAAAGGTGGTAATGGGACGGGTCAAAGCTTCATGGAAACTAGTCTCGAGCGGTTCGCGTCACAAAACGCTCTATCCGAACTCAAGTCTTTGGAGGACCATATTGAGAAGGAAGAGAAAATGAAAGAATCAAGCAGTCGATCGATGCAAGTTGATCGACAACGCTCGCGCACACCCCTGCCAAGAAGGAAGACTACGCGACTACGTGAGAATAGTGATTACCATCGCTACACCTCTCGTTCTAGACGATGCAGTCACAGGCGGTAATGACAAGATTAGGGTGACAACCACAGCGCTACCGCGATGCATTCTACGTGTCTGTATCTTTGATTGAAAATTGTGCACGTGAGCATCAGTTAGTGTTATATACCCCATGTCCAGAATTGTTATCTTTCAAGTGTTCCGAATAATGCTATAATGCACAACCGTGTGACACCTTGATTCAATGACATTGGTGTATCTGTTTATATTGACAACTCCAAATAAAAACGGGTTGTTAGATGTAATACCCAGTGCAATTATATTATAGTTGGGGTGAGAGCGATATTATTATTGTTTTGTCACATTTGAAGGGCCACGATATGTCTGCAACCTCAACATGTCAAAAGTCAACGTTTGTATTTCATGCACCAACTCACATGACATATGATCTCATACAAGTCATTGGCATGAATAATCACAATGTGAGGATATGTTGTCGCTTAACGTCTGGCACTATTTAGAACAAAAAAAACATGTTTGTGCACGCATGTATGTGTCTGAAATGCACATGTATAGTGCATTGTTATGGATAAACATTCAGATTTCCGGCACATGTCGATACCAACAATGCTGTGTCATGGCACACGACATGAGATTAACACAATGAGACCAATCATACTTGACGCCTCCTACATTCATCATTATAGAAAGATGAGACATGTACAAGAACATATGATCGTCGTTGCGAGGTCCACATCCATGTTAGTTTGGTGAAACTGTGATGAGTACATGGACATCAATGAATAAAATTCATGGCACATGTATCACCTTTTTTGATGAAGTTTGCATTGCATGTTAGCATATCATGGATATCGAAAGCATTACCATCATGGCGCATCATACTGGTGACCTCTCAATGACTTTGGATACGATTCAAATAAATTAGAAAAAAACAAACACACCTCATTGACGCTGGTTGGGCATTTGCAATAAATGCATTTCTACCTTATATGTGGTATAACACGCTTTTATTTCAAGCCGTCGGTTCAAACCTTCTATGTAAAACGCATACTTTGGCACTCCTTATTGGGGAATGCATTATCTCATTTCGACTTGTGCGCCATTGTTACCGCGCATGCCTTCCACCACACAGGATAGTAGCATTTCTCATGTAAAACAAATGCTTTGACACTCCTTATTTGCAGCGTGCTTCCAGTGTTGTAGGCTTTACTGGGTTCCGCCAAGTTCAGATTATCAACCCGAGAATACTGAACGTTATTGTCAATACACGAACTAGACCTTCGGTCGTTTATCTCAGAATTTCTTGGAAAGGGTAATCACATCATACTATATATATATATATATATATATCACATATTTTTGCAGTGTGATGCCATCATTGGGATGTACATCGGCTCGCACAACAGTTGTATCATGGACCCCGCACACACAGATCGGGTTTGGTTCAAATCGCTCTCCACAGTGATAGACCTTCCATCGCGCTTCTCCAAGTGCTGTTCTTTCCCTCTTGTGACCATGAATTCCGAGTCTTCTTCGAAAGATGATGGCAGCTCAGAGCAGCAGCAGCAGCCGCAGCAGCAGCCGCAGCAGCAGCAGCAGCACGCCTGGATGTACTTCGCAGGAGACGCTGCGCCCACGGACGCCGAGACGGAGTTCAAGAAGGGCATCCGAGGCGAAAGCAAGGAAGTCGTGCTTGTCGAACACCGCATCCGCGATGCCTGGGGTGCAATCAGGTATACGGAATCATTGCTTCGAGGTGGAGGAGTAGCCGACACGGCACCGGTTAGCAGGCTTAACGCGATGACTGAGGAAGAGAAAACAATTTTGCTTGACGCGCAGGTACAACGCTTCGGGGATATCGGCAATGTCAGCATGAACATCCTTGACATCCATCACGTCGGCAAGTATGCTGGCAGAGGCATGATTCTTGAGTTTCACGAGTCGCTACTGGGGCAACTGACACCGGAGTCATTGGAGCAGTTAAGCGGGACCATGCTCTGGGCCGACGACCTGCCGCTTGGCGATGCAGCTGCTCTTAGGCACGTCCTCACCTTGGTAGGGCACCTCGATGCAGTGAAGTTCGGGACTCTCGACCTGGCGAGCGCTTTCGACATCCCGATTGTCAAGAACCCAGTCGACCATCCAGCAGTACAGTTCCGACCAAAGGTCAGACCGGAGCTGCAGCAGGTGATAGCGGACTTCTTGACATCTGCACTGGTCAAAAATGCGGCACTGAAAATCATCCTTGAGTTAAATGCACCAATGAAGTTTTTCTGCGCCAACGGGGTGCCTATCAGCCAGTTGTTCATCCAGGGAGGTCCGGACGGCGCAAGGGCGTTCATGCGGGTGTCTCGTGCATGGGCCGCGGTACATGAGACTTGAGACATACAGTCTCCAACCTCCGACATGCTATCCGGGCATTGGCCAGGTTTGTGAAGTAGTGATCCGGTTAGTGACTATGGTGTGTCAGACAACCAGGAGTGATTTCCGGGCATTGGCCAGGTTTGGGAGACCGGTCTCAGTGATGAAAAAATAAGACACAACTAAACTCACAACCCGGCCTTGCACTGTCTTCACATGCCTTGATAAACGGATGCATAGGTGGCATGGTGCTGCCAGTGTTGTAGGATTTTCTGTGTTTTCAACAAGTTCAGGTTCCCAACCTGACATTACTGAATATTATTGCTGTTCATCGGACGTTCATCTCAGAATTTCTTGGAAGATGCTCTCACTTCATATATATATATATATATATATATATATATAACGTGTCCCTTGCAGTGTGATGCCGCGGTGGTAAGGTGTTCGCTGTTTCGGCCACGCTCAGGTTCTTAGCCGACACACCATACACCATACACTGACAATCGCAAACGACACGCGTGTAATAACCAAACAATCAACAATAAACAACACGCACAACAAACAAAAAAAGTAAACATGAACAATCCAATGCACATCATTGATCTCATACCATTTATCTCGTAGTGTTCATCCACAAGAACATCTCCCAATGAGTTGGGAATCTTCGCAGGCTAATTCCAAGGCATCAGTTAAAAACCTTCCAATGCATCATGGAAACCACTATCTGTACAGTCAGTGTTTCTGTCAAACATGTTTTTTTTTTTTTTCTGGGCGGAATCCCTCATACTCTCCTCATTTGTAGGTCTGTAGAAGGAACCCGCAGTTCCCCCCCCCCCCCTCCCCCCCCACTTTACAAGTAAGAGGATTTGGGAGACAATCATACTCGCTCTTGAAACTTTTACTTTGCACATGTCCGGATTTCGCAACGTACACGTTCACAAACAAATATGGTTGGTATATGCACACATAGGTCAAACTCGACCTATCCTGGCACAAGGATATGGGGGTAACCGTTCGTGGTGGGCTTCTTGGAGCTTCACAATCATGTCTTTAAAGGCAGATGTCTTCGTCGTTCGTTACGTCGAGGACCTGGAATAATCGCGGAGTCATAAAAAAAAAACAAACATCGAATGATAGTTATGCATTTTAGATCGATGAAATTAATCAGAAACAGGACGACCGGGCCAGCTCCCCCGAATCCGACTTCTTATCTTAAGAATGTACATCATATTAATGAGCACTTGCAAAAAAGCATTCATCGGTTTCTTGTTCGGTAAATTCTTGACATAAACACTGATGGTAGGTGTTGGACATGTTTGTTTGCCGACCGACTCGCATTACCAGCACAGGCAATGTATGTGTGCACCCTGTTGTATGTTCGAAGTACTGCTACATAGAAGCATACCATTCCCGCCCACTTGGTTGTGGATGTCGGTTGCTGAAATTGGAGGTGCATTTATACGGATGGGTCAATATGGTATACAATTTTAACAGGAAGTCATATAAGCAGCAACGGGAGGTACCAACAGATAGTTGTTGGCTCAAGCTGTTGTCATCGTGTTTTCTCATTCCTACACTTTCTCATTATGATGTGTCGTAGTGCTCATTATGGACAAGGTAAAAAAATGCAGGATGACAGTTGGAAGAACATTGGCGACGACATAATACGACGTCTCTCTTGTGGTGACCTACATGATGAAGTACAGACATTGTCTTTCAAAGGGAAGTTGATGACGAAACAAGGATGGCGAATGTTGGCACAAGTACTACCCAAGTTGACGACTTGCTTCGTCTTGGATTTAAGGTACTGTGGCATTTCAAATGTGAAACCACTGATCGAGATGATGCCGAATTTAGTGCGAGTTTGTAAATGCTTTGATATGGGTTACAATTCTCTCTCGACGGAATCAATTGCTTCCCTGGTGGAAGCCATGACGAAACATTTCGCATACATCCGACCAACATGGCTTGCTATCGGTGATGATGCTTCTAAGGCCACGAATCAATATTTTCGCGACCCACTGCCGTGCAATCCCCATTGTAGTCGAGGCTGTGTACACAAACAGCAATCGGTCGTGCATGTCGTGAAAAATCTATCGGATTCTCGTCGACGTGCAAACAAGGTCCCAAATACAGTCGTTCTGAAGGTGGAAAGCATGCACAAATTCGAAAAGTTCGTGTCTGATGAGGCGACAGCCACGCCACCCTATGAACAATCCACTAACAGTGATGATAGTGTTTCATCAACCTCAGCCCGTGACTTGAGTCGGGATATAGATCTCGCTTTCCGATCTTACATCCAAGTGCAACACTCTGCAGTTAGATGTGAAATGTTGGAGTTATGGTCATCTCTAGGTGACTACATAAAAGCTCCACTGTCCGTGGCCACTCGAGTCACCCAGAAACAAGCCCGGGAATCATATGAGGTTTTTCGGGACACGTTTGGCAATGGCTTGACGAGTCTTCTGGTGGGTGAAAACATGTACATTCTTGCTACTATAGAAAATCATTTGACGTTCATTGATATGTCACGAAGTGTTCAGGACGGTCGACTAATCAACTCACTTGGATGCAATATTGACGGCGCAACTCCACTACAAAACTTCGGGTACATTGTGGAGGCGGAGGCGCATAAAGCACAACCATACGAATTGAACACGGAAGGTGGGGAGATCCTGCGTATCAGCTTACACATGACAGACCATTTGCTGAGTGGGTGGGTGGTATGTGATGACTCGTGGTTCCCTTTGCACAAGTGTAAAGTCATTTAGCTCGCTCCGAACGCATGTATGGAGGTATTATATGAATGGTTATCACACGCAGGGTTTCTTGTAGAAGCACAGACGATAGGGAATGGGAGACGAATGATTTAGCTTCCCTGGACTATTGGGATACGATGACAGAGCATTGAGTGATAGCATGGTTCATCTGCGCACATCAGGAAGTAAAACTTGCACATCAACACAAGTAGGGCCTTCCACATCGTAATCGGTATTTGCTTATTTGTTTATTAAGTGAATGTTTTTTTTTGTTGTTGCTAGATTGGTTGCGCATCTCTTGGGGTGGTTCCTCTGAATCTCTTTTGGGATACCTTGGGCGCAGCCGGACTTCTTGTGGGATCCCCTGGTGGCCATGTAAGCTCCCAGCGTCGCCCAAGCATGTGCTTTGACATAATGCTTGGGCTCATTGATGTTTTTTTTTTATCGATCGCAGTGCTTTTGTTTACCATATCAAACGGTGGTCACACCGAGCAGCAAGTAATGCGGGTAAGTCCGGAGAAACATGTGAAGTCTAGGACATGGGGCATGTGGTTCACAGAACTAATGTAATTGAACTTAGAAATCCCCTCAAACCCTCGACTGGTGCTCGGGAGGCATAGTGGCGGATTCCTGTAAGACATCTTAACGAATGTACCGATGGATCACCAACACACGGAACAGCAACAGAAACATAGACAATGAATCTGAACCAATCAATGTTAGTCACGCATTATATATAATCGTCAATACAATTGGTTTGTTCATGTGTCATCCATGAATACAACGGAGTAACATTGTGCATCGGATTTACAAGCTTCGAATCTCAACTAGACTTTTGATCTGTGATGGCCATGGCGACAAACTTTCATCAGTCAACTGTGCGGCATGCTGTTTTAAACCCGCAATTACCAGCCTATTTGAGTACAGCTGGTGTCGTGGTACGCAACACTTTCCTTGATTTTCAGGAGCCAATGGCTAATCGCGAAAGAGCTCAAAGCGAAGGGGCTGTACCATGGAATATGAGTCGTGATGAAACACTTGATGATGTGCATGTCGAAGATGGCTGGCGCACTCCCAGTTTATGGGGTGATGAATATCAAGATGTACGAGAGAAGCCTATGAATTTTGTACCGAATCTCAATGACGGAGGTCACACTCCGATTGATGATTGGCATCGTCTACAAGTATCAGATCTAACGTCAATTGGTTCAATTTCTTCACAAATCTCCTTTATACATCCCACGAGGCCACTGATCAAGGCTGTTAGGAATGTGTGTGATGAACAAATATTCGGTGATGTGAATGACAGAATGAGCTGGTACACTCGCAGTTTATGGGGTGACAAATATCAAGCGAAAGATGAGAATCATAAGAAATTTGTATCGAATCCCAATGACGGAGATCACACCCCGATTTATGATTGGGGTCACCAACAAGTACAAGATCGGATTCCAACTGATTCACGTCCGTTACAAAACTCATTGGTCCCTTTCCAACAGCCGCTGATCGAAGGGGATAGGGATCGTCAATGTGATTCAATATTTGGTGATGTCAGTAATGAGACTGGCTGGCGTACTCCCAGTTTATGGGATGATGAATATCAAGAGGCGGAGAAAGACATCGAATTTGTGCCGAATCTCGATGATGGAGATCTCACCCCGAGTCATGATTGGGGTCAACAAGACGTACCAGACCCGACATCCACTGGTCCTTTTCATTCACAAAACACACACATCCAGTCACCAATGCCACTGGTCAAGGGGGATACCACAAAACTTCCAGACGAAGAAAACAGCCCATATGATTCGAAGACCATCAGTGATCTGACTGATGATGATCACCAGCATGTGCATAGCAGATGGGACGACGATTATAAACAAGAATATGAATATTCCACAGAAGGTGCTGAAGCGCAGTATCCCATTACCAACAATATCCACCCGATCACCACCACTACGTTTTTCGTCTATGTGCTGTGTCACGACCTACCACATATTATCGGAAACTATGCATCAGTAAAATAGGAAACATTTGCGGTGCGCTATGATGTACAGTAGACCGCTTGCGATGGTACTTACCCCTTCTATGATTGGTATAATACAAGCAATGTTTGTCGGTAAGAAAAAATACAACCTAGATACCTGTATGACATGAGTTATACCTGCCCCCCGAAATAAATGATCAAGTGCGACAGAACATGTGATATAAAAAACTACACGTTTGAACACGGTTAAGAAAATATCATGTCATATTGTGCGAATGGGCAGTTTGCATTGAGGGATCCAAGGCCAACTGTTAGCATCGGCGAACCGAATAATGATGCAAACCCGTCGGATATTTTTTTGTATGTGCACGTGGTTGGGGGGGGTGGAGGGGGGTGATCGAAAATGCGAATGGTTCAGAAATCTCACGCAAAAAAAAATAGGTCTAACGAAGGGGTAGTTTAGTTAGCTAGACATACTCGTATTGCAAATCATGCTAACTATAATGTGTAATCCTGTAGCATTTTTAACATTTTCACATATTGCATGCATAGTGCTCGAGTTGCTATAAGGACGTCTTTCACCAACATGAAGCGGTGCGGCCCGTCCATGGCAAGTGATGCGAATAAGAAAATATCATGTTCGATTGTTCGGTTGAATGTCGGAGGTAAGTATTTCGATACTACGCGTGAAACTTTATGCGCATCCGCTTTTTTTATACCATGGTTGGAAGGACGATTCGAAATGGCAGAGGATAACGACGACAGAATCTTTATCGATCGCGACGGACACCTGTTCAAAATACTGCTTTCGTTCATGCGTAGTTCACAACGCCCCCCCCAACACACGATCGACATGCATAGAAAAGCCTTGTTGATGGAATGTGAATTCTTCCAACTAGATTCACTGGCATACCATCTTCGTGGGGAAATCTCACCATATGATATGAACCCGGAAGATCAAGCGATCCAAAACCATAGAGCGCAATTGGTGGACTTTTTTGCTGTCGATCATTCGCCTTTGGACCGTGGTCAACTTCACCCCCACATGCTACTGACAAACGCACCTCGATCAATGGTAGTCGAATCGTTCGACAAATTCTTTGACATTCTGAACAAATTCAGCGACAATCTAATGGATGACTTGGCGAAGATTCCCGAAATCGTCATTGCTGGCGGTGCAGTGATCGGATCATTGGTCGATGAAGGCGCATCAGACTTGGATATCTTCCTTGCGTGCGAGAAATCCACCGCATTAGAACGATTGAAAGCAGTGCATAATGCAATGCAAAGAACAATGCGGCGCAATCACGGCGATACGGCGCGTTTACTTGTAACCCGCACCTTGAATGCGATAACTTTCTATCAATGCCAAGAGAATACTTTGACCTATAGTGTACCAGTACAAGTGATTCTCAAAGTTGGTAAATCGGTGACCGACATACTTCACAACTTTGATGTGGATTGTTGTTGTTTCGGATACATTCCGTCAATGCACAAGTTGTGTTGTACACCGAGGGGTTTGCGAGCTGTGCGATATGGAGCCAACATTGTAGATTCTGCTTTTGGAGGTAAGAACTACTCAACTAGACTGTATAAATATGCTAATAGAGGCTTTGCGGTAGCTATACCAGGCTATGCACCCGAACTTGTCCGATCCGGACTACTGGAAAATAGTTACAACTATTTTGCACATTCGGGACTATTGTTGCGATTGGGGGGGTGTATCTGGAACCGACATTCGGCAATGCCTCCGCCCAACATCATGGCATCCACCCAGATCATACCTGTCACCATTCATAGTGGCGTCTCTGTGAAGAATCTGGCTAAGTTGATAGTCCTCGATCAGGGTGATGTGATTCTTCGAGATAGTCATATGATAAGAACCAACGCTCCCATCTGCGTGCCATATCGCATGCATGATTCGAATTCCCATGACGATTATGTGGTAGTTGAAGGAAAAGGCAGAGTAAATCAGGCCGTAGTCGATGATGCGGGGGATGATCTATATTCCAGCATGACGGGCGAATTTATTCAAATCATATTGGACAAGGTTCGACGCGGCAAAGAAAAACACAATTGGATAACGTGTGGTCGAGGTAATACAACAAGTATTGAGCAACGCATACTGTGCGTTTATGATCTCGTGAAATGTGATGCACCGTTCGAAGATCTACACTTCATCGTGGATGCACGGTGTACGAATAACATAAATGTGAATGCATTTGAGCAGCGATTTCAATTCCCGGCATCACTCTTGTTCACGGAGATTGGGCCTCGTCCTAAGACCCGAGACTTTGTTGGTGATGTATATGACTAGTCATATAACCATGAAAATCTGCCCGTGTCATGATGCATCATTACCGTGTAAATGAAATTTATGTCGATGCACATATATTGAATAATACATGTGACTCACTAATTGTAGCCATGGCGGTGGGTATTCTCATTGACACTTAGGTGTATTTACCCGACTGACAACTGTTATGGACCTCGCTCACACACATCATAGTGATACCGGGTGTTCGTAATACGTTACAACTTTTTTTTCCACAGTGGTGTGTCGCATGTGAAACTGGTTTCAATGCGCGACATGGGTGCAAACACTCATATTATATTTTACTATACATACCCATTGGGCTCGTATTTAACACATACAATATCGTAAAATAACTTTTCTCAATGTCATGTACAGATTGTGCATTGTGAACTTTGATGTTGACGAGTTGTTAGAAACAAACATGTTATAAATTAATGTATTCTCACATATAGTTATTTTGATCGTATAGTTTGTTCAAGCTCAAGTCACATCCTCATCATTCTGTGTGGAACCATGGCACTTCTGGTAAAGCATGACTTCAGTGTATTAACAAAGAAACGTGCGCAGGCATGCACATCTGCTGATCCTCGGCCACTTAAGCTACCGAAGGCCTCAGAGATCTCGATCGAACAGGGCCCTCGACCCACACAAGCGCCCCGGCGACTGCCTATAACTGCTCCGGTTGATATGTGCATCTATCGGGTGACCGAGGTCGCTTCTGATCTTTGGGATCTCTTACAAGGCCAAGACTATCCCTTATTTCAAGTACAGATCCGTCACGAGTCCCAAAGAGCCATAACCTTCGATGTTAGAAACTCTTTCAATGATTTCCTGCGAGCTGCACATAGACAGGATCCTCGCATATCGAGCAACCTATCAGATCTCGAGCGGACCTGCGGTGTGCGCCTTATCGTCACGGACAGGGCGGACCCGGATGATGTCGGGTTCATTCAATGGAGGACTGCATTTTATTGTATTGATTTAGCGAACTTCCTTCTATTACTTGACGGTTTCTTCAAATATAAAGAACAACAGATGACACAGCCGGTCCAGGTGGTGATACATCCTCATGTGGGAATTGATGTGTCACTAGCTGATCTCGAATACAAGCATTATGCTCTACAGGAACCAAGGAAGGTCCTCCCTTTACATATATTCGAAGCTCAACCAATCGCTCGGAAAAGAATTACTTGGTTGCACATTCAGGTTGAAAGCGAACACATAATCAGTGTAGTGATCGCGGGTGATACCTGGCCATATCGCAAGCGACTAGACGACATCGGAGTTTCCGGTGGTTACGTCGGTTCGGAAAAACGGACTTACTACCGTGTCTGGAAGAATATCAATGTCAGTCATGATGAAGATAAACATAAATTCATGCGGATGCTCGGTGAGGATGTTTTTAAGAATCTGTGTATGCGGGTGACCCTTGATGCGGATCCTATCGCCAATACCAGTGTTCAAAGGTTTATAGAAGAACTAAGCGATCAACCATCCCTATTCTTTACATCCACTCCAACAAGAAGCCCGAGTATAAATCACGACAACCGAGAAAACCATATGGTCAAGACGGACACAGACAACAATGATATTGATTGCAATGCTGAGACGCAGGTCAGTTTACTCGAATGACCAGATCATTGATTCACACTGCAAACAGAGGGATAATGAATCCTGGGAACCCAACTCTACTGAACAGCTCCACATGGAAAGTGTCAGTTACGATAAAAAAAAAACATTAAAAGGTGCTTTGTAATGGCAATGCATTCCGCGACTTAGTCACCCAAATAAGGGCACCCGGCGGTGTGCTAACATCATCAGAAAAGCAACACCTATATTTATATAGAAACAATATAAATATATATATATATATATATATATATTTAAGTAGAACTAACTCATCAGAAGTCAATGTTGCAAGGGATGTTGATAAAGCACATGAGAAGGGAAAGCAATGAAGATACTCTGAGTGAACATATGTGTATCCTTCACGCATTGTGCAATGATACATCAATGAATGATAGTTGCTCAAGCCACCCCACACTATATAAATCTATCGCATTAATCTTGTTCGATGGTGTTAGTCAGTGGGAAATTCAATCTCATGCGTACACCGGTTGCTAAACGCAGCGCACCAGAACAATTAACTCGTATTCCAAAGGCACCTCGGGCAAGTGACGTTATTACGGTGCCCCCCCAGCCAAAAACGAACCGCCAACGCCCGCACACCCCACTCAACGCTCCAGTAGAAATGTGTATCTACCGTTACTGCGATCAGGCATCCTTGATATGGGACATGCTACAAGGAAGCGATGAGTTCAAGTTGTACCAGATCCAACTCACGCACGATGCACAGCGATCCATCATGTTCGATATCAGGAACTCATTCAATGATTGGTTGTCCAAATCACACGAAAACAATCCAACAATCCCGGAAAATTTACAACAGTTAGAAAAAGAGACTGCGGTGAGGATGGTCGTGACAGACCGGACCGATCCGGATGGAGTGGGGTTACAGCCTTGGCGCACGGCTTTCTATTGTGTGGACTTAATGAATTTGTTGATACTCCTAGACGGGTGGTTCCAGTATAAGCAGACACAAATTGCACATGAACAACCTTTTCAGGTCCAACTACGCCCGCATAGCTCTTGTGATATTGAGATCAATACTGATGATTTTAGCTACCAGCATTATAGCATCCACGAGCGGACTCGCATTTTACCATTACATGTCTTTCATGCACAACCACCTGTTGGAAAGCGAATCACCACTCTCAATATACAAATATCAAGTGACACAACTTTCGACTTGGTCATCACCGGTCATAACTGGCCCTTTCGCACTACGCTTGATGCATTCGGTATTCAAGGGGGGTACCAAGGCTCGGATAACGAAAAACGCCAATATGTGCGAGTCTGGAGAGACATCGATATATCCGACCAAGTTACGAGCAAACGCTTCATGGAGATGCTGGAGACAGTTTTCAAAGGATTATGTCTGCGAGTAGTGCTGGATACCGAGCCCATGCCAGATACAGATATGGCACATTTCATCGAGAAACTGCGTGGAAGTGATTCGTTGTTCTTCGAACAAGTTGGGTCAAAGTGAGAGATAGGTGTGTAGGAATGTGAAGGATTCTAATAGATAAATAACAAGCATTTACATTGACTCTGACCAATTTTATGTGCGACACTGTAGTAAACATGTATTTACTGGAGTTAACTTGATTCCCGTGACCGATACAACTGTTATCGGAGCTAGCATGATCGTGAATGAACCATATATTTTCTTGCTATTTGGCGAAAGTAAATGCACCAACTCTGCACCAAGTGGATCAATGGATGAAATATTGTAGTGACTGCCTGCACAATCATTAAATTTCTATACTTCTGAGATTCTTGCCTCTTCACTACCGATTATTCCACGAGTAGCGTTGCTACAACATCGACAATATGGGAAAGATGGTGCACCAAAACCATTCGGTTAACATCTTTGGAGAAGCACATGTCATGCTTAGCGGAGTCGGGAGCAATTGGATATGCTTAGTATTATGGGTCTTGAGCATACGGATCCCGAGAAGACAAGACAAATTCATATATTATTATACACCGTACATGTTGTGTGTTGTGAATATACAACTCTTGGGTTATAACCATGTAAGGTCAAGTCGTTTTTTTTTGTTTAACATGACCAGCACTTGTGCTTTACCAGATTGGAGACTGTCCGATGCGGATTTTGTGCAACAATTCCGATTACCGAAGAAGGGTATTGGTAACCTTGCTGGAGACAATCCGTTCCCGCGTGAAGATCGGGTGAAATTTGATGAAGAAAGCCATACCTATACCATCGACGGAATAATGGTTCCTCGAAGTGTCACTGGGCTTCTCAGTATATATACAAACCAGTTTGACCCAGAGCGGGCAGTAAACATCATGCAGAACAGCCCCGGCTGGGAATCAAAGTGTGAAGACCTTCGACAGCAAGGCATAGGTGTACACGAAGAAGATTTTGTTCATCGATGGGAAAGGTTTGCAGAAATAAGTCGGATACGAGGACATCTGTTACACTTTCAATGTGAATGCCTGGCAAATTCGATCCCTGTGCCCGAGCCACACAGTCCAGAATTCCAACAAGCAATAAAAAATTTTGATGTCCTTCTAGCTCTTGGTATGACACCATATCGCACCGAGGTTAGTATCTTTCATGTTGGACTGCGATGTGGTGGACAGCCTGATTTGTTGTGTAAAGATGCCGACGAAAGACTTGTAATCGTGGATTGGAAGCGGACGATAAAAATATCAATGGACAACAAATACACGCCAATGAAATATCCTTTGAATAGTTTACCCGACTGTTCGTACTTTCGATATGCACTTCAAGTCAACTTATACCGCTTCATTCTTGAGTCTGAGTATTCCATGTCAGTCGGACGCATGTTCATCGCGGTGTGTCACCCAGATGCTTATGTTCCTAGGTTGATCGAAGTACCCCCATTGGATGCCGAAGTGAGTGCATTAGTTGATAATGAGATCCGACAAGGCAGAGCTGATACTGCATGCACTCTAGGGACATGATGGTCTATAATAACGCGGGGCCTATATATTCTTTGACTGATCGATGTTGTATAGGATATGGTATAATGTAAGATTTTTTTGTACATAGCGAATTTGGTTCAAGTGGAGACCGTATCCGTCTAAGTGTTTCTGTGGCCGATGGAAAAAGATTCGAACCCAACCAACTCCAAGTGTGTCGGGACACCTACAATAAGAAAACCAAGAATCCCCCGAAAAGGCGAACTGGCAGCAAAAAAAAAAGGACAACATGACAAGTTGAATGAATTCTACAAAAAAATATCCGATGCATCTGGATTTGAGCCGACACAGGTGAGGCAGACGTTAGATGCCGTGCGCGATACTATTGTAGCACAGCTGGGTGAACATGGGAAATCTGAAATTCCTAACCTCGTGAGCTTCCGTATCAAAGATACCAAAGCTCTCCCGGCAAAGGTGGAACACGCATTCAACAAGGAAATCCATTTCGCGGCGAGACCGGCCAGTAAACGGATTCATCCACTAATACTTCAGCCTCTGAGGAACGCCATGAAACCGGTAGATCGACAATCCCACAAGGCGAAATCTCGCAAACGTTTGATCTGACGACTTTTGACATAAAGAAGCACATTTGCATGCATGATTAACTAGTGAATTTTCCTGTGATACAGCAGTGTGCACTAGAGCATTTCAGACAACGTAGGACTCATAAATGTAGCCTTGGGCTCAAATCAGAGTAACTCATCCACCCAAATGTCTGAAATCCCACGTCCAGGTAGAACCGTACTCCCAGTGAAACTCTCCTGCGTTTTCATGACTCCGGAGGAATCCGAACCTCCTCGTCATGTTTCACTCAAGGTTGATATCGATGCTTATTCGACCCCAAAGCATAAAAAGAAAACAAAGAACAAGCCGCGGCCCCTCCGTAGCAAGAAGCGAAAGCTCAAGCATAAAAAGGACATGGTACAACAACAAACTGGACAGGGACCATGCACAGAACACACCCCTGAGAAGGTCTTTACCACAGGCCCACGAGATAATAACGAATACACGTGGAGATGCGCTGTTTGCAAGGCTGAGTTAGGATAGTGACGCCATGAAAAAGCTAGTACACAAGATTCAACCCACTTGGATATGAACCGTAAAATAATAAAAAAACTGCACAATTTATTAACGTATATTGTTATGGAAATATTAAACAACAATTTTGAAATTTTATACAACATGGATTACTACTCGCCTACATTTGCTTCGCATAAAACGCACCTGCTGCTGGACAGCTACCGGAGGAATGTGCCTGATAGGACATGAGCATATGACATATGACAAAAATAGCAGTGCGATGCCATAAATGCATGAGTGTACGTGTCAAGACGTCAACTCCATCCCCTTGAGCTCGCTATGAGAACCGTGAGGATGGTTGCTACGAGTGATCATTTGATGTATCTAGAAGTGCCATAAGACACTGTATAATGATCGGGGGGCAGTTGGGCGGCAAATTGAACATGAAACATGCATGATATGAAGCGAACAGACATTGGTGCATGATGACTCCGCATTGACACCACGAAGCCCGACATCGAGTGATGGTAACACCACGCGCCAGTTTGGTTGTTATCGAAGCATCGCGTGGTAATGCTGGCCAACGTAGACAGTTGCTTCATTAACATGTTGTAAATTAGGACTCTTTATGTCAACGGTCAGGTTGACAAGTCCACAAACGGAGCGGTTACAAACATCAGTACTGTTAACAATCAGCATAAAAAACCCAACATTTGCATGTATGTCGAATCCCTGTGATGCGGAAGTTTACAAAAAAATATGAGTGAATATATATATATATATATAACTGCATATATGCACGTCGCATTGGAGTCGGGTTAACTAACTCTGCCAAATGTCTGAAATCACATCTCCAACATCACTGAGAAGGTCTGCCCACTGGCCCCAGAGATGAAAAAGGATGATCGTGGAGAGGTGGTGTCTGTAAGGCACAGTTGCCAGATGGTCGCGACGAACACATCTAGTGAACAAGCTCTTCACCACGCGAATATAATCAGAAATTAAATGACACATTGCATCCACTCATCCAAGTAGGTGCATAGGGAGGTAGTGCAACCGTGTTATGTGCGAAACGATAATGTGGGAAATGAATACAACATACACCACTTACCAACATGTGATACTGAGTATTTTCTTACGCATTTGCAGCGGTCACATGAAATTGGACAAATACAACAAGTGGTGTACATGTCAAGACATGTACTATCAATCGGTGTTGCCATAATTGCCCCATTCTTGTGACTCGAGTTTATTTATATGCACCAACTGGTATTCTTTCCATGTCAGTTCGCCATGCGAACCGTTATGATTGTGTACACCTCATTTAATTCGTCACGTTAGAACTAGTGTTCAAAACCTGCTTTGTGTAACAAAAGAGTGGTAGCGCCTACAATTGGACCATGGCCGTGGTCTCCTCGTACCCCTTGCAGCTTTTCATCAAGCACACTTTCCTCCAATTCTCCATCAATCGTTTCGACCTTGAGATTCACAAGCGATCAGAAAGTGCACCTGCTCGTACTGTTTTCATACAAAAAAAAAAGACTAACAGAAAGAAGAAAACGAAGCGGATAGCCAATAAAAACAAAGATGATGTCTTCAAGGAGTTTGTTCATCTTACTCGAGTCGAACATTGGGCAATGTTCACAGAAAGGCTTATCCATCGCCGATGCCGTATCAAGGAGAAATGGGTACATCTGAGCTGCAAGCTGGTAGGAGCGGCTCCCATTAAAAAGAAAAAGTACTTCACCTTAACGAGGCGACTTTTTCTCAATGCGGCTCCATGGATCACACCGGCACACATGCTCCGTGCAAAGAAAAATGGACTTCTGCGACCAACCGACAGACATTCTATGGAATTCTGGGCTTCAGATTCCGACTTGCTTTCTAAATCAGTGTTGTCTATTTTCTCTATCTTTGCACTGTTCAGAAAACTTATGGAAAATGAGCAGATGATGATGATGTTGCCTAGTGGTATGACATTTATCTTCACATATAGACGGGATCTACATCTCGACGAACTCCGCGCAAAAGTGACACGTGAATCGGCGCTAGCATATGATAAACAGAGGTTGGTATGTCATGGACAAGAGTTACAGGGTGACTACTGCTTGGGAGAGTTTGATGTGCATCCCGGAGATGTAATTACGGTCATGCTCACTTGAGAAACAAACGAGAAAACACTTTCCATGTATGTGATGTCCTTTGATAAGACACAATAAATTTTGGCCTCAATACGACATATTAATTCTATGTCATATAGCAAGAAATTGATACCGACGTCTCATCGTTGGATCAGTCAACAACACTTCAAGTATAGGATGCGAGCTTCCACCGTCTTGATAATCGGCTGTATATATGTATATGTCAATATGACCGATCGTAACACTAATTGATATAAATATTTCACTCGTTGCATGAATGCATGAAGTAGATTGATGAAAAAAATGTGTACCATGTGGTATTCATCTTACGACCAGTTGTCAAGTGCGTTCTTATGCTCACAGAGTCCTCCTATATCGACAATGTCTGACGGTCTCCATGCAGATGATGCTTCCGAATGTATAGCTTCGAAATTTACGAAGTCTAATTTTGGTGATGCAATTGCTACCAAGGCAAGGGTACCACGCGCTGCCGATGTGCAAACGGTGACAAATACAACAACGATCTCGCGATCACTGGATGCACCGGACTTCATCAAATCTCGTCTTGGCAACCCACCGATAATCATGGGTTTCGACATCGAGACTCATGGGTGGCCGGATGGAATCAATGCAAATAGGAAAGGTTATATAGGGGCATGTGGCTGGTACACATTATCGCCCATAGAACTATTGAAATATGCTCGCATAGTCGGACTTGCTTGGGTCACTGGACCCGTCACAACAAATGCAAAGTTGATAAGGAAACGAGTTCTTGTGAAGCCCAATGGCTTCCGTATCTCGTCGAAGGCCTTTGGATTTCACGGCATCTCCGAAGAGGATGCACACAATGGAAGTGACTTGGCCGAGGTATTAAATGAATTCATGGAGGATGTGAATTCGATGTGCTCACAAGGGGCTTATATATGTGCACACAATTTGGAATTTGATGCAGGCATTATAGCCGAGGAATTGTTGCGGTGTGGGATGGAAGATCAATGGAAGCAATGGATGTCTATCGTGCGGAACCATGCATATTGTACAATGAACCCTGATGCAGGTCGGTGGATTTGGCAATCCTTAGGGCGTGATGTCGGTCCGATAACGAAACAACACACCAATGGATTGTCAACTCTATTGGAAGTGTTGGTACCAGAAAGACCAGATTTGAGACGCAAAGAAAAACGACATCAAGCAATAATAGATGCCGAAGCAACCCGTTTACTATATCTTCGCCTCTTACAAATTGTCGGGTTAGCACCCACGCCAAACTTGTCTTCAAACGATGTACTGACATCTAATCCGAAGAGCGTCGCAGCATATTGTGACTAAAGTGATAGTTCATACGATTTTCAGTACTCTAACATGACACTACTTGTTGAAAAGCACCACAAGTGAGAGGCGGAACCTAATCGCGTGACGGCTTCTATAGTGAAGAACTTCGAAGAGTCTTGATCATGTTCATGGACATGTAGAATCATGATTAAGGTGATACACATATGATTACACATGTGTGCATGATTGATGGACGCAGCACTACCACCAGCATGACACTTCAACACAACCCACCCAGCAATCCTCTCTCATATAGATGTGGTCCCCAACGGTTGGAGCCATCTAACATGTTTTAGGAACGACCTCACATATACATTCACACATGGTTAATAATGTATACTCTCAAGATTAGACCCGTTCATGTTTTGTGGACTGAGTAAAAAATCACATAGTTGCAAAGATTGCGCGACTTCCACAGCATGCCTCCATCGCGATACAATGAGACAAACTTACAAGAGCTGGGTTTTCAAGTGAGAAGAACTTTCATCGAATCTATCAAAGAAAGTCCAACTGAAACCAAAAGAGCCCGGTCTACGCCGCCAAGTTCACTTGAGACAGTTGACACATCGATAAGATCAGAAAACTGTGACAAACTGGGCCAATCAATTGAAATGGGACCATCGTTAGAGAGTATAAATCACCACCCATCGCATAGGGGTGATAACACCCCTGGTTCAAGTCGGCGATGTGTAGAGCTCGCGAAGTCACTGGAGCCAGTGCATACAACGCAAATTGAGACACCCGCTTCCGATGCACATCCTGCGCAGCCATTAATCCAAGCAGAGGTCACGAAAGTACGGACTGATGATGTCACCGAAGCTACACCTGTACAAGTGCATGCGAATCCGCCGACACCAACACCTGAGATGTGGACAAGAGACAAAAGTGTCGAGTGGAACCAAAGCGAAACCTTCCTAAATCGATCGTCGATGGGTTTGCCATGGATCGCCCGGATAATACATGACATGAGGGAAGCTTATACCAACGCAAATTCCGCAAAGTATGCCTATGAAGAACTATGTACAGATCTGGAGCGAGCCAAAGCAAGAGTACTGACTCAATTGACACAATGGCAAGCTTGTCATGACATCCTCTCGCAAAAAATAATTTCGGCATCTATGATATACAACATCAATATGAGTGTTAACATTAAGCTGAAGACTCCATGTCATTGGACAAAATTTGGACTGCGGGTGATTGCACAAAGTCATGGCGTACCTAGAAGAAGTCTCGAGAGCAACATTCCCCTTAATAAAAACATGTTGGATTTACACGACCTCGAAAACATTCTTCGCCGACATCAAGAGATCGACTGGGGGGATATGATTTTCATCAGCCATAATTTACAGAACATCTGGTATTACGTTCCCACAAATGGGTTTCGGAAGATAAGTGTTACCGAAGCCTTCGGTATACGCATCGGATATATGGCTCCAGTCTTCTATATCACAGGGGGTCGGAGTGCGATGCTTGTTCATTGCGATTTTCAGCCTGCGGGTGCATATATCAACAAAATGAATCACAGGACACACCACGCGGTCAATATTGATGGATATATGGTGGTTTATGCTGTCGTCCCGAGCCTGAACAAAGGACTCCAACGGAAGGAGGAGACCGTATTTTCGATCAGACCAAGTCGAAAGGAAAGGAAGGGAAAGTGATCCCTGAGCAAATGAGTTGATTCTCTCCATAGACACCCTAGATGGAGTCATCTGTCGCACAGAAGAATGAAAATGGCACTACAACTTCGTAAACATACAGCATGTGTATGGTAACACATTTCGAAATACAATGATATGTAAACTAAACTGAAAGCACATGTTCACATTTTGTATGAGCTTGTATCTCTCATGAAAATCATATCCAATGGATGACCAATCCAGGGATTGTCTAAAGCATACCCCATACCTAATACTTTTTTGCTGTTGTCTATATGGCGGCGCTTCGCTCATATCCCAGACCCACATAAGCGAAACAAATCTACATATATCATATATATACATACGCAAACAACAGCAGCAATTTCATCAAGCCTCAAACGGTGCCACGCATAGGTTCGGATTGGTATACATGGATCGCTTTGATGCAGACATGGCCATGTTCAATCGGATGTGTGTTGAATACAACATAGAGGATGCAATGGCATTATGTTTTTCTCAATGTCATCATTATCGATCTGACAATGCCGAGAAGGAGGATGCAAATTTACGAGATGCACGCGCCGACATGTTGACAAAATGTATACTGATCGCAGAAACAACCGAGTGCTTGAGTACAGATAAGACTAAAGAGTTATACGCTCTCCTCGAACAACGTGTGTGTACTTGGCTTAGTGAGGATGGAACGGCAGAACTCCACTCGTCTGTATGGTTGACGAACCATAACAGGAAAGCATTCGATGATGGATTTGATTTCAATCCCCCGAAACAATTTTGCCAATATTTCCGCGAGTGTCTCCATGACACCGGACTCAAATCTGAGCAATTAGAATGGCTGTGCATCCGCAGGGCTCAAATCAATAAGGAACTGTGGAAACGCGTGCATGCTGTAATGCAAGAAGATCATTTGCGAGTAGGTGGGAGAGTTATATCGCACAACTTAATAGACAAACGGTATGATGAAGTGAAATGTACACTTATTCGAAGACATAAGGATCGCTGGGTGGTCGTTTTCGATGGAGTTTCAGAGCCTAAGGCTGTGCGAGATACCAATCTACGAGAGGCATGCCCATCCGGATTCATATGTGCCGAGAAGTGGCCCGACCTGATGAAGTATGTCAGCGGGCACGCATGCATCAAGGGTGAGTGACTGGTGTTCATGACCGAGGCATTAGTAAATAGTACGGTTAGTCTATGCACGGATACACAGTACGTAGATGCATATCAACAGTCACCACTTTAAGCTTGTGTTTGTATCACCGACCAAGAGCCTCGCTTATATGGAGTCTGAATGCCTGACACGCGCATCGTATGCCATGCTTAATTGAGATCAAAATTAAATGCAGAATGTTCACAAGAAGGTCAATGTCCATGATTTTTTCATAACATTGGCTCGATCCGTAGCTTCCGGCTATTATTATAGTAATGTTCCAAACACACAACTGAACCACCAAATGGAAGCAATGAGTTAGGGCGAAGGGTGTTCATCAACAAACCAATCAAAGGCAACATCAAGCATGTTTCAAAATCATCGAAATCCAATGTGAATGATTTGTACATGCTTGAATTCTTCATAAAGCCTATAACTATCATAGTTCAATGTGTAAGAATATTGTGTGCAGCTTCTATATTAATACATACAAGGGTCTCACATTTTAAAGCTCGGACACCCGTGGCATTTTCAATTGTACATCTTCGGTGATTCTACCATGCCAGGACGGAGCTTCCAAAAAATACAGCTGCAACCATGCAACCAGCGACTACTAATGACCATCAAAGAGACACTAACGCACTTCAAAACGCTGTTTACGAATGATGGCGACCGATCGCAAAGTTTAACCCGTCTATACCAAACATTGTGGGAAATATTGGCAACTGATTTCGCTGATATTCTGGATGAGCCGACCACGAAGCGAGCAAAGACATCCACCGATGAAAACCACTTACTGGGAACATTACAATCAGCCCTATTTGATCTGATCGCGAACACTAGAAATAATTTGGTATCACCGAGACCAGATGGACTTCTTCGAGATGTAGCTCTGCAGACTACAGGAGTCCATGTACTAGAAGAACACGATTCCAAAACAGCTTCCCGGACATGCCCAGATGCCCTGCTGCTTGAAGCACATATGGAGAGAGGGATTGAATTCGAAGCAAAAGCGCTTGATCATCGCGGAAAGTTCGAAGGAACACATCGACTGCAAGCGTGGGAACGAGCATTGGAGTTATGCAATACTACCTTGAAGTTCAAGAAGGCCGAGGAAGAAGATACTCAATATTACGAATCTGAAGATATCGATGAATTATCAAATGATTTTCAGAATGTATCCCTGCTCGATGCAGATATGATCAATCACACGATTCTGGACGAGGCGACACAGCTCTTAGGCAGGTTTCGTCCATCACAGAATACACCAGAAACATTACAGCGCATACTTCTTGCAAAAGCTGATCCGAATATTGTTCTTGGAGCTGATGGAATCAGTCCGTTACACAATGTCATTGCATTCGCCAAAAAAGAACACGTGTGCGAGATGCGCCGTTTATTATTGGAGGCTGGTGTGGTGGAGAGTGATGACATGAAGAATCGATGGGAATTGCGGTGTCGTGCAGATGCCTCAGATGATGCATGGATCGCACAGTTTCACCAAGATCCGACACTAGTCCCTAATTTCAGTAATGAGAGCCAGTAAGGCATTGTGAACTGTGAAAACAAATTGTCTATACATATGATGCTTTTCGGCTTAGCAATTGCATCGCATCCCATCGTAGTCCCATGTCGTGCTGTGGCGTGACACGATCTGGTCGGAAGTGTAGCCTAACGATAAACAGCCTTCTCAAAGAGGCAGAGCCATTGCGAAGGGGGAGCGATTTTTGTCTTTTCCATGCACGACCGTTCATGACAAATCCATGTCTCGACAGATACCCATCATCAACGGAAATTATATTATTGGATTTGGAAACAACTGGGGTTTCGGTGACTGAAGATCGAATCGTGGAATTGGCGGCTGTCCAGATGCTACCGAACCATATGATAGGTCACACTTTTTCAACAAGTGTGTTCGTAGACATTGATATACTAACATCCCGCGGCCAAGACGCTGCGCATGTGCATGGTATCGAACAAGAAGAGATAACGATCTCCCCCACATTTCCTGTTGCTTGGCGATCGTTCCTACAGTTTATAGAATCACTGTCGAACTACCATATACAAGAATCAACATCGGATAGTGAGGATGAAAGCAGAGAGGTACCAATGATATCTGACGAGTATCCAGGCATCGTCATAGGTGCACACAATGGCATCAAGTTTGACTTCGCGATGTTATTGTTCGAGTGCTACAGGCACAATTTGGATATGTCTGTTTTCGAGCATTGGGTGTTTGTAGATACAATTCATATCACAGCAGCAGCGAAGGATATCATAGGACCATGTTTGAAGTTGCAATGCCTGGCCGGTAACGTTTGCGGTGTTGATGAACTCCGAGCACACAGAGCACGTGATGATTGCGTGGCGCTATGTCGGGTGGTTATGTATATGGCTTTTAAATTAGGCATTAGCTTCCGGCGATTAATGGTCGCCTTCGCAGTACGGGTGGATGTTCCCACTAGTTTGAAACAGGTTTCAGCGATGGCGTAAATACATCTTAGATCGAATCCATAAAACACACCATCACATCGACTGATAATAAAACCGATAACAAACTTAACCGTTGGCCAGTTCGTGGTTCACCATTAATCATTGAGCAGGCGGCGGTTGAGTAGTAACCGGTGACCAGTTAGCTGTTGATCAGACAGCCAGCCAGTAGTCATCAGCCAACCAGCCAATCAATCAGCCAACCATTCCGGTCAACACAGCCACCAGTCAACCAGACCAGCCCCGCCAACCGACCCAACAAGCCATGCCACTAACCACCTAACGCACCGGCCAACCATAGAACTAGTGGGGGAGGGGAGTATTTCCAAGCGTGAGCTTCTAATGCAGCGAAATATTCAAACATGAAGGGATTCCCGTAGGCGGGTGTTCCTGTTCAAAAAGCACATGTTTTATGGGTGTATTTGGATGCGAGGAACACATCGAAATTAAGAGTTGACACCTGAGGGATGCCGAGGATCAAAGGCATCGAGTGTTTTCTATCACTATGTATGGTGTTTCCGTTCTCTGGATACAGATTATGTGGGGTGTGGCTCATTCATCTGCCGTAGTTGTATATGTAAGTATATATATATATATATATTTATATATACTGTATATATATATATATGTATATATACATTTTTTCGACCACTTGGATTCAGATTATATAGAGTATGCATTCTCTTAGCCGTTGGAACTCAAGTGCATCATTGAAATCTTCGGTCAATTATCGACATGGCACCGAAACGTCAGTATGACACACATGACATGATGGTCGTCGCCGAGAAAGTTACGAAAGAAAATATGGACGCTCATGTTGATATGGAAAATGTGAAATGTGAATATGTCGGCACTCCCTTATGTGATGGCACTTATGACATCGGTGCTCCCTTGCGAAGGCGCACACAAGTAGCCTTCCGATGGACTGGAGAAATTGAAGGACAACCACAAACACTCATAGAGGAGATTCGGTGCGATAATGCGATTTCTCGGGGCCTTAGCTTCCCATCCTTTTGGCAGTTTGCTGCTCGAGTCTATAGCTTACGTGGGATTACGGAATCAAGTGCTGAAGTGTTCGCTAGACAATCCGGATTTACGAACGTGAAATGTAAAATGCTCGGACTTGCGAGACCGGCATCCATTCCAGATGAAAGTCTACCGAAGGCACCCGGCTCTATTGTGACATTGAATGTACATGGAGCACCCGAACAATATTTGTTATGTGCACAAGTGGATGACGATTATTGGTTTTGCTCCAAGGGACACTACATAGACAATGAATTCCAAGATCGAGACCCACTGAACCCCGATTCTCTCATTGGAAAGAACATAGACCAAGATGCATGGCAAGGCTCAGATGATGAACCAGAGCCAAGCCGGCTTCGACAGATGGCTGTTGACCGAAAGAACGACTGGAACTTACTCGTAGCAACCGCTCATTGGATGGCCGAAGAAGTACGTGCAGAAGAAGGGGAGAGAGTCATCAATGAGGGAATCGCGACCCGGCACTTCGAGCCCCACCCTTTTGCATGGAAGGATCTAGTTTGTAAACAAAGGCATAAATCGACTGTGGCAATACTATGGACTTGGGAGTGCGATGGTGAAAGGTTACAAAGTTTAGTGATGCAACGCATAGACCATCTCCTACATTTCAGACGTGTGAGTTCACCAAACCCAAAGATAGCCAATGATGAAAGGTTGTTATATAGGGATTTAGAGACAATCGCCAGTAAGGAATCGACTGCCAGAAATGCTCCGTGTCGTTACCTCGGGATTCGTCTTGGACCCGGCGAATATGAAGCGGATCCAGCGAAGTGGCCAATCTCAGAAATTCGGACATCACTGCGCCTTGTATACTTCGAGTGGCAGCATGTGACATACGATGACTCACCATATGTAGTATCGATTCGCATTCAGAAGTTGTTCAAGACTGGTGTAGTGCCGAATAATCCATTGTTTCACACGGCACCCAGCGGTTTGAAATTTTCATGCGAGTTTATGGAGTCAGTGGCCCGCAATGTAGACGAAGGTGTCATATTCAAAGGCATCGCTTATGAAAGTGAGAAACCAATGATTCTGTATCGAGTCCCATTCGATGGATTGGACATTCAAGACTCGTCCGTTTATTGGACATTGCCGAAAGGGCAATGTGTTTCCTGGAGTGTACGACAGCTGTCCAATGTGCCAGAAGACCAGTTGTATCCCGGAGACGAAGAGGAAGCATATAGGACAACGGCTGCGGAAATGGGTTTTGACGTTCTAGGCACAGCTGATGAAGAAAAGCTGGAACCATTCATCAAGGCACCCGGAAAGCTCGACCAGCGATTGTGGGAGGATATCGAATGGCAACGACCTTTTGATGAGACGTGCTCGTGCTGGTTCATCGCAAATGCTGGTGGGGATGATAAGGAGCAACCAGTGCGTCTGATTGGGAAGAGCTTGGCATGCCTTCGTTTAGAATTGTATGCTACCAGATGTGCAACGAGCCTCAAACTCAGGCAGACATGGGAGCGACGCATTGAAGAGAATAGACTCGCTGTGGAGACTCTACAGAACCACACGGACCTATGGGAACGTGTGACTGGGCCATGCCTTGGAAAGCTTCTGAATCCGAACGAGACAGACCTGACAGCCGCGAAATTGGCAGAACGAAACTTGAAAGATATGGTCAGTAAGCATGGAGACAAGACAAGCGAATGCACAGATGTATTCATAGAGGAGATAGGTAAGGCAGTTGATATGCTGAAGGTTGTGTCATGGGATGCCATTCACAGAGAAAGGTTTTTTCTGACACCCAAAGGACTGTATGATGAACTAGTCCGTAATGCACAAATGAACCTGTCTCGACGCGATGATGAATCCAATAGAAGGCGAAGTCGTTTGACAGAAGTGAATCAGGCCCAAATCCCCCGATCACTTGAAGAATCGCTCGCACCTCACCCAATTCGCCGAAAAGATAAATATGGTTTAGACCTGGACGAATTCAAAGACATCTCTCAGCAGAGGCCGCGAAATTTGCAGCGCGCGCTGCGCATGGCGAACGAAGTTCACATAGATGAGATGCGGATGCTGTTGGATAATCACTATGACCAAGTGCACATCGACAAGTGGCAAGCCAAGCACAAGGATAAAAAGCCACCAAACCGGAAGAGTGAATATAAAGTCTTCAGGTCGGTTGTACAGGGTCGCCTTCGACATCTAAACGAGCGATTAGTTTTGCCAGACAGGGTCAAACAATTGCTATGTAGACCAGAAGATGAAACCGATTGGGGGAAGCTAGAAGCCCTTCGTCGAATCATATGCTCGGAACTTGAAGGAGAGGTTCGCGTATCATTTGACGATTTAGAGTTGGAGGACTTAGCTATGGCCATCGAGAACAGCAAGTCCAAATGCTATCCCGACGAATTAGGGGACGGTTGCGACAAAGCCATCTCTGGCATGAGAATATTGGTAGACACAAGTGCATCGATCAGTAAAGACGGAAAGGCGAAAGTAATCGAAGCAATTCGTGCATTACCCAAAGAGACCGTGACTATACCAATTCTCACTCGACCGAGGGGAACCAAATTGGCACCACCCATGGATGAAACAGCGCACGCTCTTTTTAGTGAAATGTCGCTCCAAGATATTGCGAATGATCGAAACGTAGACGGGCAAGGCATGCTAGATTCGATGCTACTAGTATTATTCGATGCTCTCTTTATAAACCAGTGTATAAAGTGGACCAAGAATGACGTTGCCAATTTTCAATCTACTGAGTGCATGAATCTAGCGAGGTGGTTTCTTAAAGGCCACCAATGTTGCAGTAAAGCACTGTTTGATGGGATCTGTGCACAATGTGGGTCACTTTTACATGGGGTAGTCAATCAACACACGGCTTCATCCAATAAATGTACAGGTGATCCTATAAATAGAGACGGGCATATAATCAGCAATCCAGATGGTACAGTCAAAACGGATGCACAGCCACCTTTCTTATTGCGCTGGTCGCCAGCTTTCTTCGCACGTGAAGTACCGAATATCTTTGCTCATGATGAAGACACGAATCGTTTATATTTAGTTGAAGGGGTGCATGAGCCTTGGCTGTTGAAGACGCCTTCCATGATCGATGATAGGAAGAAGTGGTTATATTGCCAAGACTGCAAAAACAGGTGGTTCGGCGAAGGGCGGAGAAAAGAACACATCACATTCCGTGACAAAGCATCGCAAGCATTTATGAAACCAATGCGTCGGAAAGGACACTCTACCAATGTCACGACAAGGGAGGCAGAACGTCAAGGGGGTAGTAGTAGTAGTGGACTCAAACGGAAACCACTCGGTACATATACATTCGAACCCGATGAGGATGTACCCGACGCGGACGGGAATTTTGACGAAGTGGAGACACCAATCATTTTTGAGGAAAGGCAACAGAGACCTACGTTAGATGAGTATCAATTGCGCTGGGATGAGAAGAAGACTTGGCATGCAAGGCCGGTGCCTGGAGAGTTTTCACGCTACAATCTTGTGCCACTTCCAGTGGAAGCTCTTTGGCAAGATTGTCCGTATGTGCCATTCGGTGAATTGAAAAGCGTGGAGTCCCAAAGCCAATTGAGCGTTTGTCGACCCTGCTGTTCATTCGAGCCGGCGAACTGCGACGATGGCGTCCCAAGATACGCTCATGTCACGGGTGAAGTCAATTATCGCAGGAGGGCTATGCTTCAACTGGCTAGCACCATGGGCTTTATCTTAAACAAATCATCTGGTAAATCGATGGGTCTCACGCCTCATGAGACGGATTGTGTCCATGAATGCCTATCTTGGGGCAGGGTTCATGGCAATAATAGGATATTAACGTTTTTTAATACGGTTTACGAATCCTTCCAGAACGCTTGCGGTAAACTACTGGGTAAATTTAAAAATGTCATACCCGAAGGCTGTCCACGAGCAAGAATCCGCGCTACAAACCGCGAGTCCAGGGAGCCAATCGAAGGAGAGTTGGGTGAAACTCTTGGAGAAGAGGCCATCGGCATGGTGGTGGTGGATAGTGCAGGACACCCTATGAAGTACGATGCATTGAATGTCTTCAGTGAGGTGGTTGCCACCCAAAGTGCGCGTCTCGAAGTGGATATACCTGGTCCCGATGGCAAGGGTTGGCGTCGCACTGACAGTCAGATTGATACACAAACAGATCTCGGCCATTCTTGGCGACAAAATCTCTCAGCTGGCATGCAACATATCAGACAAGAAACATGGGTTCCTGCAAATGATCCGCACTATGATGCACGGGTGTTCCCATGTGCTCACCCATATGGCACAGGTAGTTTACTGGCGGAAGTAGGTTCCGGTGGCACACAACGGTTCTCACGTAACAGGTTGCTGTTGATTGATTCCTGGTTCCGACGGTCTGCCCATTGGGGCTTCTGGTCCCTGAACAGGCTGATCCAAACCGAATTGTTTTTCAAAAACAAACGCCGACTGGCGACAGGTCGACAAGGCGCTTCGGCTATACATGACCCAGATCCAGTGACGAGATTATTTGGCACTGCACAACCATCTGATATACCAGAGAGTACAGCATGGTGGAAGAGACAACAGCGGGATTTATTTGCGATTACGGATGAGGCGGAATTGGGCCTTATGAGTGCGATGGTTACCGTTACCATGAACGATAGTTGCCCCGAAATGCTGGCTGCTATCAGAAGAGGTCCTATGGCGCAACCGACGGATGAAGAAATGATAGAATATTTGTTGCAACGGAAAAGGAGAGACCAAGAGCGACCAGCATTTGAGAATCATTCGTTGGAACACGTGATCGCTTTCCAAAGGCGTGTGCAAGCTTTGAAAACCAACTTCATGAAGCGTGGCGTACAAACCCCCCTGGGCATGATACGCGATTGGTGGGATAGTGACTTGACTATCATATGACATTTTTCATGTGCTTATCCCAATAAGCCACGTCATGAGTGTCCCGGATACATGAGATCCAATGTGATGGAAACACTGCAGTAAACCGATGAATTCAGCAGACAAGTGTGTCAAAACCTGTACAATTTGTTTGTTGGTATGCTTTGATATATACATACATGTTTGAAAAACATAGCATGGTAATGCTTATAAATGCTGAATTACTTTTAAACTATTATGCATTCTTTTCTGGTAGAACTGCTGTGCGCAAACAAGTTTATGTAATCCTATCATATGAAGACAAGAATATTGACTGTTCCAGGGATATAAGCCAACGGTCTTGTTTATAGTTCAGACTTATGTAGCATGGGTAAATGGCAAAGTCCATAATGCATTTGATTGAATATGAGAACAAAGAATGATGTACCTGCATCCAACTCCAAACAGCCTTCGGGCGTCATATAATGCACCCATATAGCGATATAATCATCACTTGTTCATCGCTTTTGCATCTTTGGTGAAGGAACAGAGGCTCAAATGAGAGCGGCATTGCACGCACATATACTCATCTGGTTCCAACCCAGGGAAGAAAAAAAA
>Ga0099797_100289_pt1 | contig 33292 bp, 17 predicted proteins | sample Uncmet_Sort48C_1_FD_89871 | JGI IMG/M metagenome (GOLD analysis project Ga0099797, IMG submission 89871) | Marine eukaryotic communities from CALCOFI LINE 67, Pacific Ocean - C012_Sort48C_1 | ecosystem: Environmental > Aquatic > Marine > Oceanic | place: Pacific Ocean: Monterey Bay | collected... | reverse complement strand
ATACAGAAATACAGAATACGAATTACGAATAATTATATTAATATCATAATATAATTATACACATATTTATACAACACTAATAAATTAATTAATATTTGAGACAGAAAACGCTTAATTTAATACAGCCTTTTAATTTAGTTCATAATACAATACTATGGTGCAGCACGGATCTGGGACATTTTGTCACGTCAGACCAAACCCCAGATTTTCAATGTTGATCACATACAAGAGCTTCTTCCTCAGGATGTCTTTGTTGCTGTAGTCCGGTAGTTTTAGTGCATTGAAACAAGTCGAGGCACCCGGCAATTTATTCGTATCTTCAACCCATTGGATCGTAAACGGGGGATGAAGCTGCGAAAAACCAAGCGGTGGTGCTCTTTCGCAACTTGTGACGTAGCGAACGAACTTCTCCCGTTCTTTCTGAGTAAAGGAGCGTAACACCTCCCACAGACGTCGGACTGATGGGGACAATGCCGTGTATCCGCCAGCATATCGAGTATACTTTTGTAGCTCGTCAATATTGATACCATTAGAGATGCCAGAAATAACCGACTGCAGCTCATTTTCTGAAAACAGTCTCAGCCATGACACGGGAATGACTTCACGCATGCCACTAATAAACGCCGAGCATTGTTTCTGCAGCTTAACGTTTAAGCGATAATGCGCAACAAGGTAGACGTACTTCAATTTGTTCTCGTTCGTCACTGGTACATTGGCACCATTCGGAATCAGGGGACGTTCAGTGTTTGCCCCTAAGCACGAATCAATAACGGTGAAAGCTAGCGATAAATCGTCAATGTCACCTTCATATTTTTTCAAAAATATCAAGTTCTTGTATAGTGCCGGGTCTAGTGTAGGTAGGTCGCTCAGTGTATTCACTTTTCCCAGCAACTTCCGGAGAAAAAAAAAGGTGAAGTTGGGCTGCACCACAATACCTTCGTAAATCGCTTTCCCCAAGACCCTTCCCAAAAACTCGAACATTTCCAAGTCATTCCCATGCAACACAGATGATTCTGGGCTTGGGTACATGAGTTGGTCTTCCGTCAAGGCCCATAGCCCATAATTCATGTCAAACGCTATTCTCGACAAAGAGGTCCAAAAATCTTTGAACAGACCCCCAGCATCAATGCCACTCTCCTCGTGTCCAGTCTGATCGACGAATGTCACATATATGCGTTGTTTTAATCGTGCCCCAAGTTTATTTATGTACTTGAAGCCGTCGTTGAAAATATGCTCCCGTTTGATGCGGACACGTATTGGGGCAATTTCGTCGTTTTGAAAAGTGTCTCGTTCTTCTTTCAGTATGCTGTTGAACAATCGCAGTCGGTCAGAGAAACTCACCGAAAATGGCATAGCCTGCAAAAAATGGTGTGCTGTTAGTGCCTGGTGACGTTTTCTATGTTCCCATGCCACACCCACCAATTTACTTTGACCAGCGACTTCAAAGGCCCCATAAGTTAGCAAACTCACGAAACGGTCGCCCTTTCCCATTCTTGACACAGCCTCCTCAACCAGCCACGTCTGTTCAACACAAAATGCTCGGCGCGAATTACGATCATGAAGCATTTTTAGCAGGGTAACAAGTGCCTCGCGCAGGCACTCACCAAATGGCAACGCGCTTGGCGATGCGGATATCTTTGCATTTGACTGAATAGCATCTTCTGTTTCCCAGTACATTTTGTACACCAGAAATTTGGCACGCAAAATAAAACGAATCATGGACGCGATCGGGAGCGTGCTTTGCGACACATACAAGTCACTGTCGTCGACAACGGTAAATGCATGCGTGTAAACAATGGTAAAGAGGCCCAAAACGGCCAAGGTACCTGTGCAAGAACACGATGCTATACCCAAAGTATGTTCACACCCTTCTTCTTTCAATATGGGCGCCAACTCATCTGTTGTTTCGAGGTATGCCCATAACCTCCCGGGGATATTGGATGCACAATTGAATGCGAGAGTGTTCAGCAAAGAAAATATAACAGGGCGAGTACGCTGGGCACAAGGCCATCGCCAAAGTAATTGCATGTAAACAGAGCACAGTGCATGTACATGACCCCGATCTACGGTGGAGGTGCTCTGTGATGACGAGCGAGCCGGAGCACGTCTCCGTGTCCGTTTTTCCTCGTCTATCGGAGCACCTACGTTGCCACTCGAACCTTCGTTACTCCAAGTGGCAGAAGATACCGACGATTTTTTTATACTGAACACTTTTTTTGCCCAACTTGCGGACCCGAGAAGCTTTCTCCAGACACTGTTTTGTGACGAAATCGCGTGTTCCATCTCGTCTGCTGCTTGCTTTTCAACAGTGAATGGCAGAATTCGATCGGTCATTCGTTCATTTGGGGTCCATGGCGGCAACATTGCGTGGAACAAGTACAAAACAGTACTGGGCTTTGTGATCACATGAATTTGCCTTACCACTTCAACTGGTAGCTCAAAGCTCGTCAGTTTGGCACCAAGTTTCTTCACTACTATAAATCGATCAGGGTGCTCAAACACGGTGTCGGGTAGATGTTGCATGACAACATCAAGAAATTGGCAGAACAACGCGAGCGTGCTCATTTTTGTATCACGCATGTTTTTTTGTGTATCAATAAGCAATAAATACACCTTAAGTAATGAGCACGCGTTCGAACATACGGACAGATAGCAATCGCAATGGAGGACTGTCCCATCATCAGAACCACCACTGCTGTGCGAAGGACTTTGGACGAGTGACACATCCTCCACGATTAATCGAAGAAGCTCGGGCCATAGTTTTAGGAAAAAATTACAAGTTTCCGGTGTGGCCGACATAAACACATAAAAGTACGGTATTGTGAACAGCTGCTGCAGACACTGAGTATAAAACAGGCGGTTTGCAACCGTACAGCCGAGGCTGTATACGTGGGCACCGTAAGTCACAATAGGCAGTATTGCATTCGGCAAAAGCGCATTCCAGGGCTTCTGCACCATATCTGAACTAGTGAACCACTCTGCGGAATCTGAAATCAAGGCCAAGATCGCCTTTCGCACCGATGCGAATAACACCTGTGGCAACGAGTGAGGGAAAACGACATGTTCATTCGACCATTGGCAAAAGGTAGCCGCGAGGGGGAGCAAATCTTCCTTGCATGGCGGGGAAATCAAAAATATAATTAACTTGGCACGTGGCAGCAATTCCCTTTGGTCACCGCGGATAGGTATCGATTTCAAATCGATCGACGTCAGCAAATTTTGAAGGCACAGTTTTAAAAAAGCTTTAACACGGTAAGTGTGGTTATTGCTGAAGAAACAAACGGCTACATTGTTCTTCTCGTCAGCGGACCTTAAACTTGACAAGAATATGCTGCACAGTAAATCCAAACAGTCTAGCGCTTTCAAGTTCACTGCAGTCGAGACGCCCCCACTACCCAACCGCCAGCCCGGAGCGTGCCGGGACACAAACAGCAGTTCGCCACACAAAGAGAGTATGATCGGGGGGGGGACATCAAATACCTTCTTGTGCACAGCAAGTGCTGTGACCAATAAATTCAAGTCATGCACTTTTTTATACAATCTAGCCGCGCAAACACCTAACGTTTTAAAAGCGATGGACCGTCCACGGATAAAACTTTGTACTCGAGTTGCCATTTTATCACGTTCACGGGCTATCTTTCGTTCTTCTCGCTTCTGTGATACATCTTGAACGAGCACAGCACGCTTAGCAAGAGGTTTTTCAGCCTCATTCAAGCTCCATTTGCTGCCGCTATTGTCTGCGCAGAGGCTTCCTTCCATGGAACCATACGCGCGCGCGTGCGGAGTATTGCGCGAAGATCCCCGCTTCCTATTTCTCCCCGCCTTGCGACTCAGCAGCGACTTGTTTGAAGTAAACTGCATATGGTCACGAGACAAATGGTGCACCAAGAGCGAAAACCTCACGTTTGTCGGCGCTTGTTGGCTAATTGAGAGAGAAGACGGTTGTCCTGTACTGCAAAGCACCCTGAGCGCAGTTAGGCCCAAACGTCAGGTGTTCATTGTGCATGTGTGATGCCATACAAACATGTTTTAGTTGATTTTTACTACTCCTCATCGCATCAATAAAAAACAGGATTGATCGTATCGGAAAATAATGATGATGAAGAGATAGAAACGAATATAACAACATCAATTATACTGCGATATTACTCGCTCTGATTTGTTTACCGATTAAAAGTTATTTTGTTACGCTATGATAGTTATTGTAATGTAGAGATGTAGAGATAGATCATCGTCAGGGTAAATCACCGAGTGTGGCAGCAGGCCAGGACCAGGTCACACTCATGTATTACGAAGCCGTCCACCACAGTAGAGTGGAAACCCTATTGAGCGCGATCCACAATATTGTCGACGAGACGACATACGAGGTACACCTAACATTAGCCAACATTCGGTGAAAATTCGTCGATCTTTTTCATCAATTGGTCTGCATATTTTGGGCTGTAATATTCCACAATCTCTGGTGGGTAACAATCTTGAATGCCTTTGATATGTTCAGCAAGCTTTCCATCTGCATCTTCTGCCAACTGGCAGACCAGTTGCAAGCCACCACTTTGGACGAACGTACGGCGGGCCTGTTGGTCGTGTGGCAAAGTCTTCGCAAACTGTTCCAGAATGTACTTTTGAATTTCCACGGGTGCTTCCTTTAGGAGTGGCTCGAGGGCCGGCAAGTGCGTGCATTTTTTCAAGATGGCCTTCAAAGCACGCTTGGCTTTCGTTCGCAGATCAGCACTATTGGCTTCATGCATGTAGTTTGCAAGTAAGACACGCAGCACCTCGTTTTCGGCCAATGCACGCGCGTGGTCTGGGCTGTGACGACCGACTTGTCCCAGGGCCCACGCAGCGGCAGCCTTGATATGATCTTCGGGCTCCGTAATCAGTGCGTCCTTCAACGGGGTGACACCTTTGGACACAACGACAGCAAGCGCTAGTGTTTCTGAGAAGGCAGCGATAAATCCTAAGGCCATAATGCCGGGCAACCGGGCATGCCCTTTCGTTTCGCTGACATATTCGACCAAGGCTGCGGCCCCACCAGAGTTGACAATTAGCTTAGCCAACTCGGGAGTATGCTTCGCAACCTCCCGAATGCATGTACTCGCATTCTTTTGGACGTAACCATCCGTGTCTTTGAGGCATGTTAGAATCTTGGGGAAAATCTCCGCCTCAACAACGACTTCAGCAAGGTCAACGCTATGCTTGGCAATCTGAGCGAGTCCCATACAAACTTGGCGTTTCAGCTTGGTGTCCGAGTGCGTAATAAGGGCGGCCAAGTAGGTCACGGCGCTAGCGTCAACAACAGCTTGCGCAAGCTCTGGAGAATGCTTCGCGATGTCGCTAAGTGCACTCGCCGCAATACGCTTTAGTGAGATTTCAGGCTCCTGTACGCATAAGACTAAGAGCGGAACCGCACCGGCATCTACGACCGCTTGTGCCAGCTCGCCAGTGTGACCGGCAATGTATCCCAACGCCCACGCGGCGGCTTCTTTGACAGAAGGATCAAATTCTTCCAAACATACTACCAAAGATTCTAGGGCACCACTGTCCACAACTGCTTGGGCTAGTTCGGGGGAGTGCTTTGCGACAGCGCGGAGTACAAACGCGGCAGCTTTCTTGTAGAACCTGTTTTGTTCCGAGAGCGAGTATACCAGCTGCGGCAGAATTTCATTTCCGACAACAGCTTCAGCCAAATCATCGCTGTAGTTGGCCAATCGACCCAGTGCGAGGGCAGAACTTTGCTGGATACTGGGTACATTATCTAAAAGGAGCGGGCGCAGAAGTTGCATTACACCCGCATTTTGCATTATCTCAATGTTTTGCGCACGGGTCGCCAAGTCGGCAACAGATTGAACGAACGCCACGCGTGCTTTTTGGTAGGTCTCGAACACAGACAGGACGGAAGAGGCCATGGTGCGAGTGGTATGGTTTGAGTGTTGTAAATCAGGAACAACTAACAGGGTTGGGCAGCAAGCGAACGTGGCTTTATGCTAACTGTGGGCTTCTTTGAACACGACACGGGTGAACACGACACGGGGTTTGGGAACTGAACAGTAACAAAGTTGAGGTCGGATGCAGTTGTCCGTCAGTGTCGCCCGAGCATCATATATTCGTAAGCAATGCAACGGACGGCCAGGTTTCAACACTCACAGAAATAATAGGACTCTGTACAATACTATGCGTATATCGATACAAAAAGTACTAATATAGTAGTACGCGACGAAAACAACCAGGCCAGGCTCTCAATACAGTCCTCGTTAGTGTTTCAGATAGGATACAGTCATTCATTATATACGTGATTGTGTTTCATATACAATGGAGGGCTGAACGCTTCCCCGTCAACGTATATTTTGAGAAATATAGGTGTATCACTGGAACGACCAAGCCTCCGAATAACGAACAAACACAATGAAACGGTTTGTCTCACTAGACTGCGTAGACTACAGATACGAGTATTTGTGTTTTGTATCGTATCTTTAAGAGTAAAATAGACTAAAATAGAGTATTCGTAAATAGGGCAACCGCGCAGACCAACACGCAACACGCAACACGCCAACGTTAATCACCCACCCCCACCACTCACTCCTATACCCATAATTTAATTAAGTAATTTTTGTATTTGTATTCCGACGAACATAGAAGAATATGGTAATGAGTACAAAAAGAATAGAAGCACTTCAGATCGGAGTCAGCGTCAGCAGCAGTCAGCAGCAGGCGTGTCCAACTGAGGGACAAAAAAAAGACTGAAAAAATAAATAAATGGACAATTTTTAATTTTTGATCACTAGTTTTTTTTGTGCGACCTAAAATAACCAAAAACACTACAACATTCAAAGTCAATACAGTACTTCATAGTTCAATACGGTCGATAGATAGGTTGGTGTGGGCCACGAATTGTACTTGGCACTACTACGTACGACATTCGACAAGACTACAAATGATTTCAATTTCAAAATTCTTCTGCAATCACAAACAGACAAACACAGCATTGCACACCCTTTACGTAGTATAATACCAAGAAAGAGGTGGTGTGGTGTAGACACGTAGACATCTCTCTATTGTTTGTTCGTGTATTCATTCACATGAAGACATCAGCCCTGATCGCATTCGTACGTGTGTAGTAATAACATGTAGAATATGATCGGATTCAAATTTATTCTTATTTAAAAAACATCTTGATAGACAGCCTCATTTCAAAACAAACTAATTCATTCTTTCATCATCTGTCTATTATGCTGGTTAAGCTAACCACTCGCACACACGAGACATTTCGACCAACCATGGCAGGGTCCACAGACTTGCTCAGAGAAGACTACACAACCTTGAAAGCATACTGTGACTTCGTCCTCGCGGCTTACATTCTGCCTGAGATTGTGAAAGTACCCACCATAGCTTGACGCGAGATAACGCGAGAAAAATTCCCAGATGCAACTCCGTCATGTCAAAACGCTGTGTCCGGCCACCCCGGGAATGCATAAAGTGACGGCCATGTGTTGGTCTCCGAACAACAAACGCTTTGCCGTCGTGACGGTGGATCGGATCGTCATCCTGTACGATGAAAATGGTGAAAAACGTGATAAGTTCAGTACTAAACCAGCAGACAAGGGTCCAAAGAACTATCTAGTGCGTGGCATGGCCTTTTCGCCAGACAGTTCCAAGCTGGCAATTGGGCAAAGCGACAATATTGTGTTTATTTACAAACTTGGTATGGAGTGGGGGGACAAAAAAAGTATTTGCAACAAGTTCTCTCAATCAAGTTCTGTTACAAGCCTGGCATGGCCAATAAAGGAGCCAAACAAGCTATGTTTTGGCTTGGCCGACGGAAAAGTTAAGCTTGGTCAGCTGAAGACTAACAAGTTCGCAACGTGCTACAATGCAGAATCGTACACCGTGAGTATGTGCACCAGCCCTGACGGCCATGGCTTTTTGAGCGGTCATTTGGACGGGACCATCCACCACTTCGCGTTTGACGAACACAGTGGAGCACCATCACACCGTGTAATATGTACGCACACCAGCCCTCCATACGCCTTGGACTGGGGAGAGTCGATCGTTGCGGCTGGGCTAGATACCAGAGTCACGTTTTACGATGCATCGAATGGTATGGAGGTGCGTACCTTCAATTATTCCAACGACGACTCTGTCAAGGAATTCACAGTCGCCGCCTTCAACCCCAGTGGGGAGACTGTTACGCTTGGAAATTTTAACAAATTTTTCTCCTATAATTACAATTCGCGGTCAGAGGAATGGAAAGAAGGGGAGAAAAAAGAAATTCCAAATATGTACTCTGTCACCTCTCTTGCGTGGAAAATGGATGGCTCCAAGCTGAACGTAGGGACACTGTGCGGCGCCATCGATTCGTACGACGCATGTGTGAAACGCATGACGTATAAAGGAGCATTCGAATTCACATATGTCAGCTTGAGTCAAGTCATCGTAAAACGCATGGCGGGACCCTCGGCAGGCCACAAAATTGTTTTGAAAAGCCACTTCAATTGCGAAATTACTAAGATCAATGTGTTCCAAGATCGATACCTAGTCGCCGTAACACCAGAAACGCTTCTTATGGGGGACCTGGTGACCTGCAAGCTGAGCGAAGTCCCATGGAGTGGATCAGGTTCCGAAAAGTACATATTTGACAATGCTTCATGTTGCATGGTTTTCAACGCTGGCGAATTGTCCTTGGTCGAATATGGGCACAACGAAATCCTTGGCTCTTGCCGGACCGAGCACATGAAGCCAAGTGTTTTGAGCGTTCGGATCAACGAACGCCCCCCTGTCAAGTCCACAGAAGGAAAGGTCGTCGACGGCGGAGAAGATGGAGAGAATAAGAAAATTGCCTACTTGTTGGACATACATACCGTTCGCGTGCTCGACTTGGCCTCTGGGATAGGGATCGCAACAATCAACCACGATGCACGCGTTGATTGGCTCGAGCTGAATGGACGTGGGAATCTCTTGTTGTTTCGTGACAAGCGTCGCCAACTGCATTTGTATGATATCATCTCCCAGAACCGCTCAACGCTCTTGAACTATTGCAATTACGTTCAGTGGGTCCCCAATTCAGATGTTGTCGTGGCACAGAACCGAAACAATCTATGCGTGTGGTACAATATCAGTGCCCCAGATAAGGTCACGATGTACCAAATCAAAGGTGACGTGGAGGAGATTGAGCGCTCTGGCGGCAAAACGGAAGTTATCGTGGATGAGGGCATCAACACGGCGAGTTACATGCTCGACGAGCAGTTGATCGCGTTTGGGACGGCTATGGATGACCTTGACTTTGAACGAGGAATGGATATTTTGGATGGATTGGAGTTGACGACAGAGACAGAAGCTATGTGGAACCAACTGGCCAAAAGAGCCTCGGAAGAGCGCCAATTGCACGCAGCTGAGCGGTGCTTTGCTGCCCTAGGCGATGTGTCCAAGGCGCGATACTTGCGTCGAATCAATAAAATCGCGGATGGTGTCTCTGCGAGGACGGGTAACGATGGGATGCAACACTTTAAAGTTCGTGCCTCTTTGGCGGTCCTCGAAGGAAATTTCGCCCAGGCAGAAAGAATTTTTGTTGAGCAAGGCCAAGGAGAAGAAGCCATCGAAATGTACCAGGTAATGCACCGCTGGAAAGATGCGATCAAGGTGGCGCAGCAAACTGGGAACGGTGATGCCGAGCAAATGAAAGCGGACTACTTCGAATACTTGAAAGACAGTGGGCAAGAGGAGGCTGCAGCGCGTCTAAAGGAAGAAGAAGGCGACTACATCACGGCCATCAATCTGTACCTGAAAGGTGGGTTTCCTGCAAAAGCGGCACGTGTGGTCAACACGAAACGTGTCTCGGGAGGAGGACAGCAGCTGCTTGAGCGCATCGCCAGTGAAATGATTCGTGCTGGCATGTATGACAAGGCAGGGGACTTTTATGAACGAATGGACAATGTTGATCGTGCCATGGAACTGTACATCAAAGGCAACGCGTTCCGGAGTGCTGTGGAGCTCGCTCGCCGATGTTTTCCAGCACAAGTCGTTAGGCTGGAGGCGGACTGGGGAGATTACCTGGTATCCCAAAAACAAGTTGATGCTGCAATAAACCATTACATCGAGGCCGGCGAGCACGAAAAGGCCATCCGTGCCGCCTTAGACTCAAAACAATGGACGAAGGCGGCGCAGCTGGTGGAAGACACCCTCCGTGGTGATGTCTGTAAGCCTTACTATAGCCGGATAGCCACCCACTACAGAGAGACGCAACGCTATGATTTGGCAGAAAAGTACTACATCCAAGCTGGAAAGGCAAGCGATGCGGTGGATATGTACACCCGGGCGAACAAATGGGAATTGGCGCACAAAATTGCAACTCGTTACATGAACGAAAACGAGGCGACAATGCTTTACATCAACCAAGCACAAGATTTAGAACGGGTGGGCAAGCTGAAAGAAGCTGAACGGCTATACCTCGCAGTGAGTGAGCCAGATTTGGCCATTAACATGTACAAGAAAGCGCGGAAATACGACCAAATGGTTCGTCTGGTCAAAACCTATCGCCAGGAACTTCTCAAAGAAACACACTTGCATTTGGCACAACAATTGGAAATGGAGAATAACCTACACGATGCGGAGAAACACTACTGCGAGGCCCAAGAATGGCAAAGTGCCGTTAACATGTACAGAGCGAACGACAATTGGGACGAAGCAATCCGTGTGGCTAAGGTCCATGGAGGTCTCAGTGCTTCTAAGCGCGTCGCTTATGCTTGGGCAATGCACTTGAGCGGAGAGCAAGGTGCAAAATTATTGACCAAGTTAGGCTTGATTGAGCAGGCCATCGATTACTCAGTGGAGACAGGAGATTTTGAGCACGCATTTGGACTTGCCCGCAATTCCCTGAAATCAAAGCTTCCGGAAGTTCACCTCAAGCACGCCTTGTTCTTGGAGGACGAAGAACGCTTTCCTGAAGCCGAGGCGGAGTTCATGAAGGCTGGAAAGCCGCGGGAAGCGATTGACATGTACATTCATCAGCAAGACTGGGTTCAAGCCGGTCGTGTCGCTGAACAATACGACCCGAGTGCTATGCCTGATGTGTTCGTCGCGCAAGCACGGATTGCAATTGAGCGAAAAGACTTTACTCGCGGGGAAACTTTATTTATCAACGCCAAGAAGCCAGAACTAGCTCTGAAGGCGTACAAAGAAGCAGGTCGATGGCAAGACGCCATTCGCGTCGCCAAAAGGCACTTGCCCCATAAGTTGTCGGAGGTGAACGACGATTATTCGCGCGCAAAATTAGGCCATGGCGGTGGCCGTGGTGACACTAACTCTTCTTCGGGCAGGGGGGGCAGCAGCGGTTCGCATCAGTCGGTTACCGGCCGTGATACAAGCAGCGATGACTTGCTGCAAGCCGCCCGCAACTGGGAAGAAAGCGGTGATTGGGGGCGCGCAATCGATTCGTACTTGTCCATTGGTGATCACCACATCAAAAATTTAGCCGCTCTGGAAGAAATTTGGGAGAAAGCCGTCCGCATCGCATCCAACCATAATCAGCCCCGGGTCCTTGAGGTTACCAGGGAAGTCGCGGGGCGCCTGAACAAGTTGAAACGATACGAAGGTGCCGGCGATTTGTACCGAGAGATTGAAATGTACGAAGAATCAGTACATGCCTACATTGCAGGCGCATGCTGGAAAAAAGCGAAGACCTTGGTGGAGCACGATGCTCCGAAATATCGCCAGCTAGTCGAAAACGCACGTGAAAACCATATGGCCGATACAGGAGACGCACACGGTCTTGTGCGCTCAGGAAATGTTGTGGCTGGTCTGGACATTCTCGCTCAGAAAGGCGACTGGGACAAAGTTTTTGATCTATGCACTGAGCAGGCCCCGGGGCGTGGCGCCTTTTATGCGGCCCAGTACGCATCCCAGCTTGTGCAAGATGGTAAAAATAATGAGGCGATCCATGTTCTAGGAAGGTTTGGGGGTGACCCAGATGAGAACAATTTTAGTCTATACAAAGGAATAATTCAAGAATTTTTCGGGCGCACGCGGAAGCAATTATCAGCCGGGGGAGCCGGAAACGATACAGTTGCTTTGACGGCAGATATGCGCAAAATGTTATATGGACTTGTCCAGGCCATGAAGGGCGGGGTCGACGAAGGAAAAAGTAGTGGGGGGAATTCTGGTGCTTTGAAATATTTTGAGCGAGCGTTGCTGGTTGCCCACTATATGAGCATGCAAAATGAGTTCAAAGCACGCAAGCACGACAGCGAGGCTGCCAAAGTTGCCATCAGTCTTCTCCGATTTTGCGGTGTCGTCCCTGCCGATCGGGCTTTTTACGAGGCTGGCGTGGCATGCAAGGAAATGAATTGGCTGTCAATGGGATTCGTTTTTTTCAACCACTACCTTGATTTGAGCGAAGCGATCGAGGAAGGGGACGCGTCCATGATCGATAACTCTGATTTCGTTGGAACAGATATCCCTGCCCCATTCGACTATGCTTTGCCAAAAGTTCAATACCTTGGCGAAGACAAACGCGAGGAGGTACGGGATTGGGTTCTTCAGGTTTCGATGAATAACTCGGTAGAACAAGTGCTTGATACCCGTCAATGCGTCAAATGCAACGAAAGTATGTACACCGCGTCCTTGACTTGCCCATCGTGCGGAACACAAAGTGATCCAGATATATTGACTGGCTTTCCTATTACTGACAAGATTGTGACGTGCCAATCTTGCTCTTCTAAAAGCTCAAAGGTCTCCTGGAATGCTCTCGTTGCGACCACTGCCGAATGTCCGTGGTGTTCGGCATCATCGAAACCGATTTATTAAGTTAGCATCGACTAAACTACCTTAAATATTTTTGAATTTTTCGGAGTTACACCACTACATTACTATTCATGTACTCGTACCGTACATCACGAGAGATTAAGGTGTACTGGCCCAGGTCCGTCAAAAAAAACGCAGCGTCTGGCGTACGTGAGTGTGGTGCAACCGTCGAGTAGTCAACAACGCGGACGCTTCAACGTACACGTGCGACGAACAGTTCTTGGGTATACGAAACCGATGGAACTCTACACGAACTTCACGTGTCGAATTGTTCTAGTGAAAGCTAGCCATCATTGCTGGAACCCAACAGACTTTGCTTGCTGACGTGCTTCCTTGCTATGTTGGGCGGGGCCATATTTCATCTTACTTTGAGTGCAGGGTTTGCATACGCAGGGTTTGAAAGTTTTAAAGCTTTGCGGAGTTTACGTGTGGCAGATTCAGCAGACTCTGCCGTGCCTATCGATGATGAAAATAGTGATCGCACGAGTGAGCAATCAGTAAAGTTATGGCTTCAGTTCTGGGTTTCAGTGGGGCTAGCGAGGTCGCTTAGTCACCTCGTTGACAGTCGATTTGACTTCCAGGTTATGCTGGTTGCTTGCCTATGTGTACACGAAAAATCCAGGGAGTTGATAGCTTGGATTTACACAACCATTTCGGAACCCGTGATGCAGAAAGCAGACATCCATGTCATCCCTATTATAAGCGCATACAGTTCTAAAGGATTAAGCGGCAGCGTATCAACTGTCCGCTCTATTCACACGTCTATTTCCCGATTCAGTTTGCAAACGCTGAAAAGTGAAGAGGTCGATAAATTAGAGAAGTCGCTGCAAGAGATATCTGTGATTACGACGGCCGAAAAGAGAAAACGTCGCATCGAAGATTTTAAAAAATCTCAGAAGCAACTTGCATATAGGAGAGAACAGGCTAATTCCAATGACGTTCTGATTCCTACGGCACCTGCATCTAGAGCGGTCCCATTTTTGCCCACAGAAATTAATTTGGACGAGGATAATGGCGATAGTACGAATTGCTCAGCGAACGACTTGCGTCGGCGAGCCCATCGTGGAAGCAAGATAGCCACGTCGAGGTCGAGACAAACGATTGGTGTGAGTCCATACGCTTGAAATATCATTTCGCAGTGAATGACTTGCGTCGGCGAGCCCATCGTGGAAGCTAGATAGCCACGGCGAGGTCGACTTCTTTTCAGTATGATAGATACTGTTAGATATTGAAGCAATACTGTTAGGTTTGCGAACAAATAGCATTGCTTGGATAAGTTTAAAGTTAGGAGTATGATAGATATTCAACTCTTAAGTATAGTTTAACATGAGCATATCATCGAAACAAAATAATGAAGGCTTTTTTCAGTAATTTATTCTACGTGAGGGCAAGACGGGTCCCAAAAATGACGCATGATATGACCTTATTTAATCTTTGGGCCGGCTCGCATAACTTCGTCTACAAGGAGCAGTTGCGTTGCAAGAACGTTCGACAGGTGCAATCCTTGTCGCTTGACAATAAAATTATCCCACACGCCTTCTTCTTCTGGGGACATACATTCCCCGGAGTCGCAATCAAGCCCACAAGGCACGCCTTTCTTTTCGTATTCTTCTTGCATCTTAATGATGGTATCCATTACATCAAAGCCACTATTTTCAGCCAGCGTTTTCGGTACAACCAGCAAGGCATCGGCGAAAGCTTGCACGCCACGGCGAGCTTTTCCAGACACGGTCTTCATGAACTTCATCAACTTGTTATGGCAGGCGATTTCAAACGATGCGCCACCAGGCACGACCGAGCCATCTTCGTAAGCGTTCTTGACATTTCGAAGTCCGTCGCGAATGGAGCCTTTGATTTGCGCGATGGTGTGGTCGTTTGGGCCCATGACTTGGATGGTGCAACTCGTTGGATTCCGCGTATCTTCCACGAAAGTAAACTTATCCTCACCCAAGGTTTCCTCGTAGACATGTCCCGCCCACCCCAAACAGTCTGGGGTCAAATCGCATGTGTCATTCATGGGAATTCCGCCGCAAGCGAGCGTCAGGCGTTCCATGTTGCGACGTTTCGCGCGACGGAGACCCAAGATCCCTTCCTTCGCCAACATGTCAAGGGAGATGGGGTCAATACCTTTTTGATTGAATACAACGAAGTTATAACCGTTTTCAGGGGTGCAAACTTTCTTCTTTAACTCGATCACTTGCTTGACTTTGGTGTCCGTGAAGCGCCGTTCTGCATTTACCATTTTCTCGCGCTCTTCTGCATTCTTATAGAAGAAGCTACTATCATGTTCGGTCTTTTCGTACTCCATCGACACGTTGCACGTTAGAACATAGCAATTTTTCATTGACTTGGGCATGTCCGGGTGGCGTGCACCGTGGTCCATGAGAATCCCACGAATCAGCCGGGAGTCAGCCGCATTCTTATGGCGCATGTGCATGACTTCAACCATGTGCAAATCAATGCCGAGGTGGTCATCTCGAACAATGCACGCGATGGCATCAACCACGATCTCGCAGAGTTGATCTGCGAGCTTGCGATCTAGCTTCGTGCGTAACGACGTGCGGGCGACGTCGACCAATAAAGCCCGGTTTTCGGCAATCTTGTCGTGCTTGATTTTGAACTCATCCAAAAATTCCAAGGCATGATCTTTTGCCATTTCGAATCCATCGGTCAGTACGCGCGGGTGGACGCCTTCATTTAGCTCTCGCTCTGCCATCTTGAGCAACTCCCCGCAGAACAACACGGCGGTGGTCGTCCCATCCCCGGTTTGCACATCTTGCGCCACCGCGGTGCGAGAAATCATTATGGCTGTCGGGTGTTGAATTTGCATTTCATTCAACAGCTCCCCGCCATCTTTAGTGAGCTTAATTTGGCCGGCACCGCCGACGAGCATTTTCAAGGTCCCGCGTGGACCAAGGTTACTCTTCATGACTTCCTGCAGCCCTTTCGCTGCCATGACGTTGACCATCAAAGCCTGCCCTGAACGCATGACTTCTGCGTTCTCATTGACTTGTTTTACGGCTGCCATACTTTCCTTCAAGTATTAGAGAGTAGAGTACACGTTGTTTATGGTTCGATCGGTGCTATCCCAACATAGACAAGCCTTCACTATGACTCTAACACGTTCGCTTTGGGGCATCGTTGACAGTGGCGGGTCCGATTCCTGTCAGGAAGATGGCTGCTTCGGTCGGTAGATGATGTATCAATGATTGACGATCATTCAAATCAAGTCGCTCTCGGTGCTACACCTATGTATCGAATGAATTTTTTGAATTCTTCAAAACATATCATAATGGAATGGAGTGTGTGTGATTTGTAGTTGTAGAGACATGTAGACTATGGATCGTGTCATTGGAAAATGACTGGACCGTGTACACCTCTCTGGTTGTAGCTAGTCTCCCTCCTCCTACGAGCCCGAAGCGGAGAGTTCGGTTCCATTGGTTGTCCAAACGCCGCAAGAAATGTTTTAATAGTGGGAAAAAAATTTAATCGAATTGCACGTATTAATACTGTACCACACGGGCACGTGTCGAATCACTTTTTAATAGTGGGAAAAAAATTTAATCGAATTGCACGTATGGCAAAATCACATATATCGCTCCTACCTATATTGTACCACACGGGCACGTGTCGAATCATTTTCGTGACACAAAATCACATATAGGAGTCGTATCCCCCTACTTGTACTGAACTCTGAAGGTAACTAACACATTATCGCTGTAGTGTCATGTTATAAATGTGAATCGAACAATACGCGTGCTCGTACGTACGGACGGCATCATTCATTTTTTTTTTCTGATTTACTCACATGTCAAACCACGCAGGTTTGTGTACGTGGGTCTGCATTCACTGCGCGAGTAAGTTGCATGCGCCGTCAGCTTCAGTGTCCAAATCGATACGATCAATTGGAACTTGCTGGTTAATCTGGCTTGAGGTTCATGGCATCGTTTGTGCCAAACAAACCCGACGCCGCCGCCCCTAGTAATGAGCAAGCCGGCCAGCTCTCTGGCGTTGGCGAAAGCGCGATGGGAGGGGAACGTGATCTCGGTGTCTCTTTAGGAGAGCGCGCCTTGCTTGTCGCACAGAGCCTTGCACATGGGATGGTTGCGGAAGGGGATGACCTCCGTTTGTTGGAGACAGAAAAATTTTTGCAAGTTGCCATCGATGCCCGAAAAGCTTCACAGGAAGCCGACTATGACGTTGTCAAGCAACGTGCAATTCAAGATGTCCTCATTCGACTAACTGAAGCGACTGCGTCCGACAGCATCCGTGCTTTTGTTCATGCTCGTTTGAAGGAGAACAATCTGGACGTGTCCAGGATGCTTGGTACCGCTACCTGCCATTCCAACAAGAGCGTTACGGATGTAGCGCTGCATCTATGTCAAGGATATGGCCCGGAAGTATCCTACTTTTTCAAGAACAAAGCACTCAAATCTATGGCCGAGGAAGCCGCGGTGACAAGCATGCTTCAGCTCCTGTATACCAATAGCTTCAAGCTGGGCTACCCTTGTGCGATACCCAAATTTTATCGGATTCTCTCGTCGCATCCGAAATACGTAGGTCTCGAAATGACGGGGTATGATTTGCTGTACCGGGGCGATGGGCCACTACCGTTACCGTGGAGAAGTTACATCGCCATCATGGCTGCCAGTCGCTACAATTGTGAATACTTAGTGCATTTTCACCGACGGCAATTTCTTGCGCACGGTGGAGATGAAACCTGGCTCAAAGGTGCCATGTACGTTCCTAAAAAACTCAAGCGCTTGCAGAGTATTAATGCACTTCTGGCGCACCGTCCATGGTTAATCAACAGCGACGACATCAAAGCGTTGACCGAGGAAGGCTCCAGCACGTACTCTATCAAAGAAGTCTTGCTCGCCATCTGCATCATGAGCACCATCCATGCGCAATCGGGTTTAGTGCTTGGCATGGGGGTTTCGTTGGAACCAGAGGATGAGAATAGTGCAGTGTCAGATCTACTCCGGTGGAATCTGGACGATGGTGTGGCGAGAGGAGACTCTGGATCCCTGTCATTGAAAACGTCGCCCTCCCGAAATCGGTCCAAAAAGGTGCACAGTCTGGCCGGCCAAGAATCTGGAGGAGGGAGCGTGACTACGGATTTCGATGACGCAGAGATTTTTCAACGTTTAGGGTATGACATTGAAAAATTAATAGAAGACGACGATACGCTCGAGGAAGACGTGTTTGAACTTGTGGAAGGTGCAATTCAAATCAAGCAAGAGCGTCAAGCATTGTCCTCCTTGGCCGTGTACTGTGGGGACGACGGTTTGGAATACGAAGACTATAGCATTTCTGAACGAGGCATGCTCAAATCACAAGAATTTAGCTGGAGCGAACAGTGCTACGCGTTGTTGGGTCGGTATTTTCCTGAGCTTGCGGATCATTTAGAAGACCAGTTCGAGTTTACGTACGAAATGACGTATAGTACCTTTGGTGACAAGAAGACGGAAAAGAAAACCGCTGCGTTTCGCCAAGCGATTTGGTACTACGTCCACCGACTTGTTGGCATTTGCAATGACGATTATGAGTATCGGGAGGTAAATCTTTTCTTGACCCGACCAATTAAAGAATACACTAAGACAGTGTGTTGCTTTCCTGAAACGGTCACCGCAGAAGATTTTGACGCATTTTCGTCTTCGTTGTCAGTCGGTGAGAAGTGCCATGTCAATTTATTGATTCTCGAGGCCCGGAAGCAGGCGAGCCTCATATATGGTATCAAGGCGTTGTCAACGTTGGTAGGGCGTTGACTGTGGCCGTTGAAACCCATTGAGTCTCTGTCAACTGGCGTCGGCGTCTTTGTAAATTGTCGTGTGTATATCGTGGTCATCATTATTTACGTATGATATATATCATAATTTATTGGAGTCAATTTACTCTCATGACTCATGACCCAGAGTTATACGTATCAAAATTTAAGATATAGTATATAACTTAATCACAGATTCATCACAGGAAGATTATACCGATGCACATCCCAGTGGCATCGTATCGAACCGCTCATCGACACCTCATATCATATGTTACTACAGAAGATAGCCCTCCTAATACTTCCCAAATCAGAACCAGGTCAAAAAGGAGGATATTATCTGAGATATACAAACACGGGGAAACGCTCATGCCGCGTCATCACAGACTCATCACAGGACGATTAATCAGGTTTCGAAACTTGTTTATTTAAAACTATAATTAAAAGTAAATAACAGCCAATATATGATACTATGATACGTTAACAGGGTCGCTGCTCGCCTTCACTCACTTCCACTTCCCGCATGGTTGCCAACCCCATCAACTAGACCAGGCGAGGCGATGTTTTGTGCCGGTGCATTTTTTAGGAGGGAGTTTTTTTGTAATTTGGATAGATCACCAGTGTACGCTTCGTACCACATCAGCAAGATTTCGAAGAATCCGATCAGAGCCAGAAAATACGTAGACTTCAAATCTTTCGACTTTAATTTGTTTGCCTTGAACGTCTTGACCATGAAATATGCCATGGAAAGCCCAGTATATATTAGGCAAGGGTAATAAACCCACCACCCAAAAATTAAAGCAACAACCATGTTGATGCACAACCCTACATATTTGTACCCTGTCAGGGCCATCAGCTCGAAAAACGAGCCCGAGCTTCCACCTAGCGTATACAACCCAGACCGTATCACTAATACTTCGATCGTTTGGCTCATCATAGCCGACATGGACACGTCATACAAAACTTCCGGGGTGAAGCTCATTGATGCGCCCTTCAACAACCCTACAATCAAAACAAATGTTATCAATGCCATCGAGGGAATGTAGAGGTCAGGACAATTGATGTCTCTCGATGGTCCAACGAGCTCTGCTTCGCCACCGCCATGGGCCGGGTTCTTGCGCTTCCAATCTTTGATACGGAACGGGAACAAAAGGCGACCCAACTTCTGGTAAATCATCGTATTGTTGACGTCAAAATAGTACTTTAATGATTTCCAGACTATGGTTACACCTGGCATGTATTTGGCAAACGTGGATTCGCTCAAATTTTTGGCATAGTTTATGCCAGCATCTCGCACCAACTTTCCCGTCGGATCGTCCACGTCCATTGCTGAACGGGCGAAGCTATCGATGGCACTAGCGTTGCCCCAACCACTATTGGAGTATTGGCTGTTGGAAGCAGCCTGTTGTGACGATTGGGCTGGAGGATTTTGAAAACCATGCCCAGGCTGTGGTCGGCCATCTTGTTGCTGACCCGGACGTTGGTACAGATATTTGGACGATTTGGCGGGGCTCGGACTTGGAGACCACGGATCACCGCCCCCACCGCCTGGGGCTGGGTATTGCATTTGAAAATTAAAACGAGGAGGGCACCGCTGGAGACGGGGGCCTAGCCTCGCCTCGCCTAGATAGACGACTATCTGAATATTCTTCGGTTGCTTCGCCCCTCTGGCGCACCACATTGGTGTGTATGTCCGTCCAAAGAACTTTCCGTTCATAGCTGGCATTGTCTGAGCCAGCCAAACAAACACGCACAACTTGGTTGGTTCAGCCGACACAGCATCACACCATCCCTGCGACCTATTAAAATATTAAAATAATAAAGAGGAAAAATAATGTAAGCGCCGCCCAACGTCTCGATACACACACAATATTATATAAATATATTATAGGCAGCAGTGCAGAGTGCAGAGTGGATGTGTAGATAGATGGATAGATGCAAAAAGAATTTTTTTTGCACAAAGGATCTAGCCCTGGGCATCATTCGCGCCTTGGCTCATATTGTCCCGAATGAGCATGGTCGTTACCCATAGTTTTTCCGATATATTTGGAAAATACTTGGTGGCAGGAAACATTATGAAAGCTGGAGTTCTTCTACCGAATATACTGGGTTGCGTTGTGGTACTTTTTTTTGCAACTTGCGCGGAATCGCGGTTGCTACAAAAGGCTGGGTCCTTCACAAATTCACACATCAAAGCTTTCAAAGGAGCGTATTGTGTGAACCTTGCTAATGGTAAAGTTGTAGAAGGAACTAACGTTCAGGTCTACGAATGTCATGCGGTAGACGAAAACTACTTCTCGTATTCTGCTTCGGGTGACATTCGACCGAAACTAGGTCAAGATGTGTGTTTTGAAGTCAGCCCGGACGAAAAGCACAACATCTACCTTGCAAAATGTACGGGAGCTACGAATCAACAGTGGGACTTTTTGTCAAATGGTCAGATTATGTCTCGCAAAAAATTCCTGGATCAACCCAAGGGCAGTTGCTTCCAGCTTCAAAATGCTGCGAAAGCTGCCAATATTGCTGGCAGTAATTGCGACGCGACTAGTTTGTTCCAGTCATTTACCGTTGACAAATTTGAGCCATCTATACCGACCACCTCGGCTGGAGTACCTCGAGTAATTGACACGACAAACAAAAAAGAGAGCACCATCGAATACAATCAACGCTTACAAGATCGCGCTGGGTTTCACAAGGTCAAAACGGAAGCAGGTTGTTACTGCAAGGTTGCGTGGACAGAGGGTGCAGATACATTCGAATACCCAAACAATTGTGCCAATCCCGGAAAGTTGCACCAGTACAACTGGTGCTTCACAATTGAGTCGGAAAAGTGCAAAGGTGTCGACGGGCACCATCACTGGGATCGGTGCACACCCCCGCCGGAGGCAAGTGCTTCAGTGAACGAGGCAGAATACACTGAAACAAAAGGTGGTTGCAAATGCCAGCATTCTTGGCAGTCTAACGGCCGCGTGTTCACGTACCCAAATAACTGTGGTGACCCAGACAACATCATGGGTAAAGATTGGTGCTACGTCCGAAAAGACAGTTGTGCCACCTCTAGGTCGGACGGAAAAGAGATTAAATGGGATTACTGCACACCTTCTCCGAAAGCTTCCCCAAAAGCCCCTCTCCCGTCAAATGTTCTACCAGCCGTGCAGGCGGCTGGGGGTGCCATGACGAAAACGCTCAATGGTTGCATTTGCGACACGTGGAACACCCATGAAGGATACAGCGAAACGCATAATCAATGTGGATATGACAAGGGAAATGGAAAATGGTGTTTCGTGCGCGACAAAGCATGCGAAGGTGGAAAGAATTACGGATTTTGTGAGAAACCCGGTGCCACGAAAACAAAGACTTTGAAAGGATGCGAATGTGATCTATGGGCGTCTCATAGTTCAGAATACAGCTCCGGTATCGGGAACGAATGCGGCTACGATAAAGGCCTGGGAACTTGGTGCTTCGTCAAAAATAAAGCTTGCCAAAATGGTGCTGCGTATGGTTTCTGCGAAAAAAGAGAAGGAGCTGCTGCCCCAGTCAAGACAGATGCGGTCAAGGTGGTCTCTGAGCCTTCCACGGCGTTGCGGTTGCAAACTGCGGCTCCTACGGGTTTCAAACCGGCGAATCCCCATTGTGGTCATGGGGACGTGCAAACTGACAACTCTTGCAAATGCCGCCCTGGTTTTACTGGAGAGAAATGCAGTTACTGCGCTCCAGGATACGCTGGTTACCCGGACTGCCAACCGAAGGAAAAGAACGCGCCGCATTCAATCGAAACGACTTCACCGCATACCATGGGCGCGGTCGCAGGAAGGATGGTGCCAGCTAGTTTACCCGTATCCCCACGTCATTTCCATTTGCTTTCAATTTTTTCCATAATTGCCTTTTTCATGTGTTGCGGTTGCGTTTGCCGTGGTGGTGCTTGTTTGCGATGTTTGCAATTGATGCGGAAACCAGATAACAAGCTTCCAGACCTGTAGCGCGTATACAACTTATAAAAAGTATATTGGTTGTTATTTACTTTTTAAAATAAACAAGTTTCAAAAACTGATTAATCGTCCTGTGATGAATTTTATGAGCATTCCCTCGTATTTCTATTTTCTTTTAAAAAATAATATTCCCTTTTTGATTTTCTAAGCAGCGGTTTATTTTTTTTGTAGTTGACCTGGTTCTGATTTGGGAGGTATTAAAAAGGCTATCCTCTGTAAGATGAGATGGCGAGGAATAGTTCGATACAATGTCACAGTGATGCACATCGGTATGATATTGTTATTGGCTGGAAAGCAAGGTATCATATTAGGCGCCAACCTTACGTTGCTTGAGTGAGAACTCTCTGTACGGTTCAGGTGAAAGCTTGAACTTTCAACAGTGCTTATGGACCGTTTGTTCCTGCGAATTGTTATACCCTGGCGGGCCAGAAAGTACAAGAAAGAATATCAAGGTTCAACTGCAAGGACACTTTTTACGGAGGATAATAGCGATGAAGAAAATGTTTAAGTTGATTAAAAAAAAAAAAAACTGTTGATTTTTAAAAAATAGTTCAAACAAGCACGTATAGCATGGATTTTTTTTTTGATTTGCAATGTCAAAGATAAGTTTAACGAAGATAATAATTTGCCAGAAGCAAAAGCTTTTTCGAACATAGTTCATTATGCACGTACTTTTGTTTTCCAATAAATGCGTCTGTAGGGTCAGTCGAACATGATATTTATTAGCTCAAACTATCCCCACGCTATCTCTTCGCAATAATTAATTATGAGTTCATTGCCTGTCTTAAAGTTTTCAAACAAATTACCTAATGTATCGTTGCTATTTGGCACAAAGCTACTGTTGATAAACAAAAAGAGGGCATCTGTCGGCTTCAACTGCAACCTTTTCCGTAAGTTGTTCTGAACAAAAGCAAATTTCGTGGACGCGGCCAGTTGGTACTTTGTCTCTCGCATTGGCCTGGCGGAGCCAACTGCACAAAAATGCATCCTTACCTTTTGTTCAGCCATAGCGTGTTGGGCGAACTGAATAGCTTGGTTCGGGACTCATGATCGCTGTCTCTCACTGCATACATGGGTGCCGAACAGACAGATTACTCGCCGGCCGCCACCAAATATACGATACTGGGCAGAGGACGGTTCAAACGAATGAGGGATTATTTACCTATCAAATTATACGAAACTTTCTTGGTCTCATCTTGGGTGGCTATGATGGTTTCAACAGAGTGGTCCATCTGAGTAAGTTGCATGTATTCGGTGCATGTATTCTATTTCAACTGTTCGCAAAGGAATGCTTTCACCTCTGACACAAACTGGGGTACAAGGGGCTCATGAATGGGCAAGCACATCGCGTATTGGTATAACGTCACAGACAATTTGTTGTTCCGCATCATCTTCTCTGGTCGCACACGCTTCTCATTCCTCTTGTAATACTCGGCCATATGAACGAGCTGCGCTATTGTGCCTTGAATTTCCTCGCCGTACGTCCTCCGAAAATGTACGACGCGCTCGTCTTCAAACGCTTGTATTGACGTGCTTAATTTCCTGTCTTTGCCCTCTCCGTCTTCAAAAACTTCACTAGCAATGGGATCAATGGTCAAGATATCTTCACAGCCATCGGATTTCAATTTCGCCCCAGGCGACGGCCCGTTCAAGGTGCTCGACGCGGTCTCAAGAGAATGCCCAGTTTTTGGCACTTCAGTGGCGATAGACTCAATCGCCAAGATGGCCCCACTACCAACAGATTTCGATTTCTCCACAGGTGACAGCGGGTCAAACGTGCTCGGCGGTATCTTTGGGAAAAGTTGGCTACTCGTACTGGCTTGACGATTTTCATTTGCCGTACTGAGGGATGTCGATACCGGCCGCGCAGCACTCTCGTTAGGTACTTCTCCTGTGACGATGGATGCCCACATTGTATCGCCAGCAACATCTCGTGCACAGTACTTCAAGGGCGTCGCAACCAGTCGCATTGGGATGTTTATTTCTATCGGTTTTGCGTTTGATTTGCATTGATACTCCATGGTGTGTGTGTGAAACAAGCGAATACCACTCGTGGCACTGCTAGGGTCCTTCTTCTTTGACTTGCTTTTCGATATTTTGTAAGGATTAAAAATGATCCCGATGTACGGGGTTACATCATCACTGTTGTCACGCGAAAATAATTTTTGGTAGGAGGATTGCGCACTTACATCGCAGATTGAAGGGACAGCATCGAAGGTAGGGTGGGAGTGATACCATCCAATCACTTTCATATTCACTTTCGTAATGGTATCTAGCACTTCCAGAGCATTGGCAGGGTCCATCTCAACACTAGTTCGTTGGTCGTCACTCAGTTTCAACTCTTTAACAGGGAACACGTTTTGAACAATCATGACTTTCTGAACCGGATCATAATATCCGCCCAAATATCCTATGACTTCATGTTCGCACATGTGCGAGTGCATATCCCCAATAAACAACGCCTGGGGCATAAGGAAGACCTGGAAAGGTTGCCTACAACGTAAAAAGTCTGCGTTAAATCTTGAACGGGAGGGTCTGCGAGACCACTTTTCTGGAGTGGTTGATTCATACTCCTGAGGGGGGATTAAAGTCAACGGGTCAGATTCAGGGTTCGCTAATGCCTGTGCGGCATGGGCCAGGTCAAGCGACTTTTTTGCAGAGGACGGGTTTGCGGCAAGAAAATCATTCCGTGGGTTTGGACCACTATTGTCTGCAACTATATGAAACTGTTTAGTGACAAAACCTTCTCCCTGGGTCAATATCCGATGCAACTCACCCTTTGTCGATGGGCGCCTGAGAGATTTCTCGCCGTCACATCCAGCATCTGCTCGCGAGCTGCGTAAGCAGTGGAGTTCGTTCCAATGGGGAGAGAGGGGGGCGAGCACGTCAGTTTTACTATCACCACCTTCTTGTATCTGTTCACCCTGGTCTTCTCCCGTATACGTTCTTGGATTGTTACGTGCGACCCCCTCGCCTATCATCATCTCTTCTATTTTCTGTCCTACTTTGGCACGTTTGGTTGCGGAGTTGATGAGGCCTCCAGCCAGTTCTCCCGCAGTCAGTTTCGTCTCCTCAAGCACCCGCTTTGCTTTTTTTGGATAAGGTTTGCGCTTCAGCAATTCTGTCATGTTTCCATTGGCCATTTTGTTAGTGTGTGCCTTGGTAATATTATATGCGTGTGAAGCCTTGTTTTTCGCCATAGTTCGGACGGAATTGAGAGGCCCAAAGGCACTGCCACTACCACCCCTCTGATTTTTCTGTTTGGCGTTAGCTTGCACGCTGCTACGTTGAGTGGGCGTGGGCGATATCTTCTTTTCCTCTTCCTTCGATACCGAGTCCTTCAGAGCCATCACAGGCGCACTTGTCAACTGCATAGCGTCGAACGGGCACCTGAACCTGTTGTCAGTATCATCAGGTCCTTTCGGAATGGTCAATGTCTTCTGCCTTTCACGTGTAGCATTATAGAAGCTGCTTATTTGATTTCTGTATCGTTCCCATGCGTATAAGGAGTACCCGCGACAAAATATACGCCATGCTGAATCTTGAAGAAATTGAGTGTCTGGATGCATAATGAATGCAACCCAGGCAGACAGCCCAGGGAATTTTTGTCGGTGAAAAAATATTTCTCCCGTTTCGCGAAGCTCACCCGTGGCAACAACCATCTCTGGAGTGAGGAGCGAAACAGCGTCCCCAGGTTGAAGTAGATTGTCAAAAACGAGCTTTTTTAACCAGATAGCGCTACCGTCATCGACGTTCTTTATATGCGAGGGGGTAGTCATTGGTACCAAAGGCATCGGGGGGGCAGGGGTATTTTGACTTGGTTCTTGCCGGTATATAATTGACGCATCATCTGTCTTTTTGAAAGTATCCACAGCAGACTGCTGAGGAATAGCAGTTGATTGTTCTAGTTTACTTCCGCTACTTCCCACGTCAAATCCTGTACTCCTGTTTGTAGTATCAATACTTTTAGCCGCTTTTTGCGACACTTTTCTTGGGCATTTCTGTCGGCTCACTGCTTCCCACACGCTCACATAATCAGTGTCGCCTGGGCTACCACTACGTTGTATCCCTGCAAACAGCAGTGCATACATTTTAGAGGCGTGCTTCGTACCGCCAGGCCCCATCCTGACTTTCAGAGTCGCAGAGCTGGACTCAGGCTGATCCATACCGATCTGCCAAGGGTGGCGGGGTATTTGGCGTTAACGGTGGCGGTGCCTGTGTCTACTGAGCAAGGATACCTCTTCTCAGAGAAATACACATTTCTAGACCTCTTTGCATGTGCGAAGGAATCGAGCATTGGAGAACTCGAATAGAGACATGGAGGAAATGTCCACGATGTCATGAGTCATGAGCGCACATAGATAGCATACCAGTTCATCGTATAATAGATAATAGTATGAATATTATTCAACTACAGCAGCACAGTATGCAATTAATCAATCTGGAGTGACTGGATCGGAGTGGATGGATAGATGGATAGATGCAAAAAGAATTAAATGAAGAAAGCAACAAGGTCTGTCCTCCCTCCATTGTTACCCGCACGTACGCTCATCCTTGGGGCCAGCTTCATAAAGTTTAGAGTCATCCTGTTCAACATAGCCCTGGCACACTGCCGAGGATTACATTCGTTTGCATAGACACCTGTTTGATCATTTCCCAACTATTTACCATGTCACAAACAGAAGAAGAGAAGAAGAAAACAGCGGTGCAAAATATTTTTGGCTCAGACAGTGACTCCGATTCGGAGGATGACTTGCTTGCTGATTTAAAATCATCTGGATCTGATAGCGACTCAGGCTCTTCCTCCTCGTCATCGTCAGAATCGGAATCGGAAGACGAACGTCCGCAGAAGAGGGCGAAGGTTACCCAACCGAAGGCGAAGAAAAAGGCGCCCCTTGCGAAGAACAAGTCGGCTGCCGGTAGACAAAATGTCGAGAGTGGAGACGAATATGACAGCGCTGGGGAAGTTCAGGCAAACTCGGAAGATGAAGCATTCCTGGCATCTGACGACGATTTGCGCGACGTAGCGAACGAGTACAAAAAGGAAAAACAGAACTTCAAGGATAGGCGGCCAGACAAGCGCCCTAACAAACCGCGGAAACCAAAAGACGCCTTCGATGCTGCAATGCAGGCCGCAAGAAAACCTAAACAAACGACAGACAAAAGTGATTCGCAAATCAACAATGAGATCGAAGCCTTCCTGGGGCTGATGAGAAAAGCAGCCGGCCGTGACCGTGGGAACGTTGCCAAGGATAGGCCTGCGTTGGAGAAATTGAGCATGCTTAATGAAGTCAAAGTCCGGTTGCAAAAGAAGAAATTGGAAGATAAATTCTTGGACAGCGGAGTTCTTGGGGTCATAGACGAATGGATTTCCCCTTACGACTCGAACTTTAGCCTGCCCACGTTGCAAGTGCGGACAACGATGATCAGACTTATTGATGGACTTCGCAGCGTGAAGTTGCAAAATTTGAAAGCTTGCAACATAGGAAAAACACTGAAGATGCTCTCGCTTCACAAACAGGAAACGGAGCAAAACAAAAAAATGATACGGAAGATCATCAACCGGTGGATGCGGTTAGTGTTTGCCAAATCAGCAAAATATTCGGAAATGCTGAAGATGAGAAGGGTTGCGAAGAAGAATAATTTACAATATGATTCTTACCGCCCAGATACACCTGTGGAGAGAGATGATGCAGATTCTGTGGTAGGCGTGGGTGGCAAATCGCTGACTTTGGCCGACCACGATGATGAAGATGACGACGAAAGGTTTGATGGCCGTCTCCAGCCAGGGAGGAGAAAAGGCTCTGTACCCGCGGCATTATCTTTCAGCTACTCTAGAAATGTCAAGAGGAAGGTTGTTCGCGCGACAGAGGACGAGCAAATATCATCTGCAACGGACAGACAAACGGAGCAGTTGAAGGCCAAACTAAACAAAACGATGTCGAAGATTCGAAAAGATAAATCTGCAGGTGCATCCAAACGCGCTTATTCGATCTCCATTACTGGGCAAGGGCTGCGGAAATGAAGAAAGGAGACAGACGAGTGAAAGAGCCAGACTTCGTTGCTGCTCCAAACTCCAATCCAATTTTAGCATAAACACGTCGCGGCATATATGCGGGCATATTTTTGCAATCGTGGTTATCTGTAACGTTAAGAAAAAAAGAAAAACTTGCTTCCATGTGTGCGATTCCGGAATTTCTTAATTTATCGGATGATGATGAGGAAGATTTGCTGACAGGTGAGAACAGGGAGGAAAGAAAACGTGTGGTCTTTTTGGATTCTTGGTTGGTTTCCGTGGTGTAAATTTATCCCGATTCTTCGAATGAAATCCTGTGTGGCGTTCCGAGCAGCGGCCCGAGTTGTTTGAAATTGGCCAGGATCTGACATCGGAAGCGGTCGACGGGTCCGCATTTGAGGATGTGGATATCATTGCATCCATTGTATGATTAGACAAGTCTCGCAGGTGGGTACGTGCTGGTGGTTGATTGCGCGGATGTTGTAGATCCCTCTGCCTCGGGGTATCAACTCGTACCGTTTGTGAGTAATCCCAAGTGGGTTCCATATAAAACTATATTACTTAACATAAGTTAACTTAATTATATATTTTTTTATATTTGTCGATAAAAGTTGGGAGAACAATCAGAGAATGTTGTTGAAATTTAGACTCGCAAATCAGTTGAAAAGTAGCTCGATAGCTTCACTTCTTTCCTCCTCTTGGCACTTGGCATTGTGGGTGCTTGCATGGCTCGTCCACATTCGTTGGACGCGGCCGAATAAGACGGGCGTGCCCTCTTCTTTTCCCCGTTGTTGCAAGGACGAAAATATGCGTTAAAGAGTTCTCGCCCTGGATCTGATCGTTTAGGTTTCACCGTCAAAGCATTTTCTGATTTACCTCGTCCTTTTTGGCAGAGCAACAGCACCTTCCGCATGCCAGTTGTCATCGCAATTCTACCGGAATCACCCTTATCAATTTTCATCTCGGCCACATCAACCCAACAACATTCTTTCCCTCCATCCACCTGCATTCGAGCTAAGCTCATCCCGTGTGGCACTTCGTTGGCGTTTAGTTGAAGTTTTTCAACGTGCATCTGATGTTTTCGGTGAGAAAATACGTGTTCCTGCACCCCCAAATCGACGCGCAATGTATTTTTGTTGGTTTTGATACCAAAATTTTCATCTAAAAATTTATTTACCAGAGCCTGTCGGCCCGCATATGGAGGCAGTATTTGATCCTCTCGAAGCCAAGGCAAGGACGGAAATTCCCACTGATTTGCTAATAACCCCAAGTTGGGCCGTTTTAATAACAAGTATTTTCCTTCACAAACGATAACATATACACACCAGATTTCTTCTTTGGGAGGCGGTTTTGTCGCTCTCAGAGGATACTTCGTAACGCTGGTCGCCACCTGTCGCGCAATGGCACGCTCGCGATCGTTTTCAGTGAGGTCAAACACTAATGGTTTCCCATTCATGATTTCCGGTGCCTTTGTTTCTGCCAACGCTGCGCAATGTGTCGATAGTGGACATTGAGAACATTTTGGATTCGTGGGCTTACATATAGTGGCTCCCAATTCCATCAAAGATTGGTTGAAATCACCAGGACGACCGGCACTCACGAGTTCTCGGGCTAATTTCCAACACAATGTGACAACATGCTTGTTTTTAGCATTTCCCGCGATAGCTTTTATCCTGGAGAGAACTCGGATGACATTCCCGTCTACCAAAGGGGCTGGCTTAGCGTAAGCTATCGAGGCGATGGCCCCTGCAGTATAATCGCCGATCCCTGGTATGGCTTTCAATTCTTGGACTGAGGAAGGAAGAGTACCACCGTGCTTTTCAACGACAGTCTTAGCCCCTTGGTGCAAAAACCTAGCCCGCCGGTAGAAACCCAGACCGGACCACATTAAATTGACGTCTTCCTCTGAGGCGTTGGCCAGTGCTTCTATAGTCGGGAATTTCTTAATCCACCGTAAAAAATATTCTATGACTGTCTCGACCCGGGTTTGCTGGCACATAATTTCTGATACCCAAGTAAAGTACGGCGGTACACGCTGCCTTTGCTCCTCCCAAACTATTGCTGGACTACGCACGGCACTTTCAATCTTTACTTGCGCCTTCAACTGGTCCTGGATCCCATACGGTGGCATATCGCCCCGCCACGGCAGTCGGCGACGTGCCCCATCGTACCACTTCAATAGTGAGAGTTGTATTCGCTGCACTTGATCCCCCTCGAACAATTCATCGGCAGAGCAAGCCAATGTTTTCGAAACGAGAGTTACACCACAATCTTCTATGTCATTCATATTGGGCACACGCGCCTGTCCCTCCCCTCGCGCGCAGTGCAACGATTCGAGGGCGGAGGCTTTCGAGACTCCATCTACTCGGTCTTTTGGCTTCGTTGTTGGGTGTTGATAGATCTTCGTGATGATTTTGAGGAGACGAGGAGACCTCCCTCGTATTATGAATATTCTGTATCAAACATCGAAACTCCGACACTCTAAAAATAGAAGTTGATGGTCAGACTCGACCTCGTAGTCTACAAATCCACATATATTATATTATATTATACTTCATCACTATGAGGACATGAGATAGACAGTCGTTACTCATGTTTTCTTCAGAATGAATGCGAGATTTTTGTTGACCGAATGGGAAATATACGATCAGGTGAGTGCAGAGATTGTAAGCAGCGATGGCTATACTTTTCTTCGCTGAGGACACACCACTTATCACGCGGCCTAACGTAGAAATATCAATCCTTCGAACCACCTTGTTGTATTCGAAGTTAATGTCCGTCGCAGAAGCCTTTCACTATCATGGAAAGCAACCACGGGAACCAATAAAGAGCGTGATTCAATTTTCCAAAAGTCCGCAGAGAAACTATGCAGGTGGACTGCCATCTCCAACAAGGCTTGCTGGTGCGAAGATTGTGGATGCGCGGAGTTTTGTCGCCAGTCCTGGGAAACCTGCTATTTATGCTGATTATCAACTATCGTTTCAACAATTTGAACAAGAGGTTGCGTCCCTCAGGCACGAGATAACAAACTTGCAAAAAGATTACGATCTCGCTGTTAAATCAGGGAGCTTAGGAAAGAATCGCTCTGCGTTTTCTAGTCAAGCATGTTATTGGCAGGGCGAGCTACAACGGTTATTGCAGGATCACCAGGAAAGCCAAGCACAGGTACCATCAGAAGATATCATATACACACGCCGGGCTGTAGATGTAGCGAATCATTTACTGGACCTTCAAAGCCAGCTTGTTACGCTGGATCTGGTAAATGTGCAAGAAAGCGCAAGCAGAACTCTTAAGAATAGATCGTATCCCCAATTGAAAAATATTCAAGGGAAAAAGTACTATAACAAGGTCACTCAAGCTTACGATCGGACAAATGATGTGCACAACAAGAAATACAGTTTGTTTTAAAATAAATAATGATATATCGAACACGTCAAAGAGTACACAACAACACAATCAATTAACATAACTTATGTTTTTAAATGAAAGCGTTAAAGGCTCTAAACAAAAGCGGAAGTGAAAATCCTGCATGTAAAAAAGAGATTTTTAACTCACTTAACTATGACTTGAAAAAGAAATATCCCAAATGGAGTAGGACCTCAGTTGTTGATGATTTAACTGCAAGGACTCTATTTACAGAGAAGACAAGAATTGTGATTTTGACAACAAACAATGCTAAGTATGATAGAATATCATATTATATCATAGTTTTATCATCATATATAATGATTTTGACAACAAACAATGCTATGATGTAATATCATATTAGTTTTATATAAACAATCAAACCACTGCTTGGAAAATCAAAAAGGATATTATCTGAGAAATACAAATACTAAGTATCTTACGAGGGAACGCTCATGCCGCGTCATCACAGATTCATCACAGGAAGATTATACCGATGAACATCCCTGCAACATCGCATCGAACCGCTCTTCGACACTTCATATTACAGAAGATAGCCCTTCTAATACTTCCCAAATCAGAACCAGGTCAACTACATAATACTATTTAAAATAATGATACCAAATGGTAGCCAATATACTATTTTTATAAATAATGATAACCTCTCTATGAGTTTGTTTGGTTTAAGCTATCACACTCAAATTTAACTTCTTCTACATATCCTCTACGGCGCTGCATCGACAAAACCCTCGAAATCAGCAAACACGCTATCCATATTTAAATTGCCTATATCAAACAAATCGAGGCGTGCTATTTCTCGAAGCATCGGCTGGCGTTCCCATTCCTCTCGAAACGAATCTACGAATGTTAGCGGTTTCGATCCGGCTTTCGACATTATTGCGGCCGGGATGCCATCCACACACGCGCGGATGACAGCATCCAGTGCTGGGGAGAGGCCCTCCCCATGCACTGCAGCTTGAATGGTCAGTGTTGGTTCTTTCGGTAGAGGCTCCCATGGTCTATTGCAGGTCAACTCCAGTACGCAGGAGCCGACATCCACTGCTTCCATCAATATGTTGAACTGGGTCAAGCCCCCTGCAACATTCTTTGATGACACGTCAACGAGCTCCACGGGAAAAGGTTTGTTTCTATCGGAAACCAAAATATGCGGGCGATGCCATGCAAAACCCTCTATTGTGTTCGCCATCAACTGAATCGTGAACCGGTCTTTGACACCGACGTGAATCCCAGCTTCACAGGCCGCCTTCCCGTATACTTTTTCCAGCTGCAGCCCCGTTTCCCCAAGGCGATAGCCACGGTTAT